>WFLX010009295.1_pt1 | contig 29780 bp, 25 predicted proteins | sample 4967041 | NCBI WGS metagenome assembly WFLX01 (sample SAMN12857096, study PRJNA449069) | gut metagenome | isolation source: stool from male and female vole | host: Microtus ochrogaster | place: USA:Florida | collected 2017
TTCCACAATGTTTTTACACACAAAAAGGCTGCTACCCCTCACGGGCAACAGCCTTTTCAATAAAATTATTATGGAAACAATCTTGTGTCTATATCGTCATTACGCAAGTTTCTGTATATGAGCAGAAAGGCTTGACTTGATGTTTGCAGCCTTGTTCTTGTGAATGATATTTCTCTTAGCGAGCTTATCGAGCATCTTCTGAACAACCGGGTAGAGCTTTACAGCCTCTTCCTTATCGTTCATTGCACGAAGTTTACGTACCGCATTACGCGTAGTCTTGGCGTAATACTTGTTGTGAAGAGTTTTTTTCTTGTCCTGACGGATTCTCTTCTCACATGATTTGTGATTTGCCATTGATGTTAAATTGTTTTTGTCCGCATCATCCGCAGACCGATTAATAATTGTTAGCTTACGGGTCTTGCGCCATTCCGGCTGCCCCGAGCGGGCATGATTATAAAACCATCTTACCCTCCGCCACCATTTCACTTGCGTTAGCACATCACTGCGCGATGGCGGATAATCTCTTTATAGTAGCGTGTAGGGGAGTCGAACCCCTCTTGCAAGAATGAAAATCTTGAGTACTAACCGATATACGAACACGCCGCACCAAAATTCAAATCCGATGTAAGACAGATACTAATTGTACCCCACTCCGAATTTGCGAGTGCAAAGGTAGCATTTTTTCCTTAAACCGGCAAATTTTATCGCAACATTTTTCATTTTTCTGTGTATTTTTTGTATTTTTGCANCCTGTAAGGGCNCANACGGCACCATAAAACAGANAAAAGACCGTNTCAGAGAAGCACTTACAAACCCATGGATTTATTCAAGAGGAACGATAATGGAAGAGAAAAGCCGTTGCATTGTACTGAGAACCGTGAAGCTGGGCGATGACAAGATGATAGCCGAGCTGCTGTGCCGCGAGTGCGGCCGTCGTTCGGTATTGCTCCCTTTCGGCACGGGACGCAACAGCAACCGCCAGTCAGCAGTCGGCCGCAACGGCGGTTCACGAATACGCCGCAACCTGATACAGCCTCTAAACATTCTGGAAGCAGACCTCTACAGTTCGCCGAAGCAGTCGTTGTCACGCCTTGCCGACGCCCGTCTCGCCACCGTATATACTTCCATTCCGTTCAACGGCCCGAAACTGTCGCTGGCCTTTTTCGTGGCCGAGTTTCTTGCATTCAGCACACGCGACCTACACAACGACCAACCGTTGTATGACTTTGTGGAGCGCAGCCTCATCTGGCTCGACACCGCAGAGCGTGGCATTGCCAACTTTCACCTTATGTTTATGATGCGAGTGTCACGCTTTCTCGGATTCCATCCCGACCTGTCCGACTGTCACGACGGGGCTTTTTTCGATTTACGGGAGGGATGTTTCTGCCCGGTGGCTCCCTGCCATCATGATTTCCTCATGCCTCATGACGCCACGCATATCGCAACCCTCATGCGCATGTCCCCCGCCAACCTGCACCTTTTCATTACCACACGCGAGGAGCGTAACCGCATCACCGATATATGCCTGCGTTTCTATCGGCTTCATATTCCGGCTTTCGGCGAGATGAAGACACTTGAGGTGCTGCGGGAATTATAGCATTCCCGCCTACCCACCGTGCCACGGCGACCATCAACCCACGCTTTCCTTTATTTTCGTAACAATCTTATTTGCCCCGCTCGTAAGCGCGAGTGCCTCAGGATGTTCCTTGACGAACGATTCTATATGGCGCACATACTTCTGCTCCAATATCTCGTTCACGGCAATAAGTATGCCCGTTTCCTCCACATCTCCAAAGCCATCGTTTATTGCCGTACCGAAAAGCTTCATCGTAGGCGACAGGTTCATGTAGGCATTGACCAGCGGCGGGATATTGAACCCAAGCGCCCTGATGCCTCCGTTCAATATGCGGTAGTCCTCCTTGAAATCCCTTCCGCAGAACACCTGACGCAACTCCTCCTCCGGGGTGTCCAGCTGCAAGGGGGTCTTCGGGTATATCAAGCCCTCTTTGTCATCGAAATGTTTTTTCAGGAAATACAGTATCATATCCCTTCCAAAACGTATATAGTCCGGATACATGGTCATCTTGCCGAAGAAGTATCTCATATTCGGATTTATGACCGTCAGCGCTCCCAACCCGTCCCATAGGTTATCAAGGGCAAACAGGCTCTTGGCCCCTTTCTTGGAGCTTTGATATTCGGGCGTGACAAAGGAGCGCCCCAACTCTATTGTGTACGGGGCATAGTCTTTTATAAACTTCTCCGAGAAACGGAACATGTGGCTTGTAGCCAATATCGGTTGTCCCTCAGCGTCATACTCCCACTTGTCGCCCATCAGATACCTGTAGCCGCCTATTATCTCCCGCGCCTCAGGATTCCACACTATGAGCTGCTTGTAGCAGTTGGCGGAGATGTCAAACTCGTCTATATCCATCTCCTTTCCGGTGCCGCCGCCGGCCATTCGGAATGTAATCTCACGCAAACGGCCTATCTCTCTCATTACGTTCGGCGAGTCATGGGCCGTAACGATGTATATCTCGTTATGGCTCTTGTTGGTCATACGCAACTGTTTCTCAGGGGTCAGTTCCCGCTGTATCAGCTCAAGGGGAACCGGCTGTATTATTTCTGCCTCCATTACTAAGGACAATTATGTTTTTTATGGATACGTTATTTACTTATTGGTAGCTCATAAACCTGCCGCTGCACCCACTGCGCCCACTGCTGCGGCTTTTTAGAGCCGTCGAATGTCTGCCACGGTATCGGCTTGCCCACGTACAGCTCAAATGTCTTTCCGCTGTTGCGGAACATCTCGTCGGGAAGGAACAGCATCGCGGCATTGAACTTTAACCGCAGCATTTTGCAGATATTGGCAATACGATAGAAGCGTTCCGAATTACAGCCGCTGAAGTACATCGGCACGATGTCTCTCTTGGTCTGCACGCTTTTGGATATAAACGTCTTGGTCCACGGCAAATCGTGTATCTCCCCCTTTATCTTTCTGGAACACAGCCCCGCCGGAAAGACAACGATATGCTTGTCCGATGCGAATCCGGCCTCCACCATTCGGGGGAAATCACGGCTCTGTTTTCCGGTCTTGTTTATCGGAATACAGAGCGGANCAAGCNCCGGAAGGTTCATAAGCANGNCGTTGACGAGATAGCGGAAGNTATNGTTNTACCTTTCACCTANCACNGAGCCGATAGCCACACCGTCTATTCCACNCAGCGGATGNTTGCTGACAAAGGTGTAACGGCGCTCGTCATCGGGTGCGGGCAGNTTCTCCGCCCCCACTATCCTTACCTCATTGCGCAGGTATCGCAACGCATGTTTCAGCCACACCGTACCGGTTTCGTCACGCGNGTCCCACAGAAAGGTNTTGATGGCATCCTGATGTAATATATTTTTCAGCCACCGCACCACNAACCGCGNCACTCTCATAGCCTTGTCACCCATTTTGGAGCGCAACAAGGCTTCTACGTCTATTGTATGCTCTGTTACTTGCATCGTTCTTTAGATGTGGCAAAATTACTATTATTTTTTCAAAAAACAGCATATTATAACAATAAAATGGTAACACGACAAGCGATTTATTATTTTTTAAGGTTAGGGCAACGGCGCCACAGGCGTAAGGCGAGACATAGAGGAATGGAATCGGCATACGAAACACTCGAAAAAACAAACGGATGCACGCTGACGGTAAAAGCACTGCGATTACATTGTAAAGGCATTGCGATTACAACACAAAAGCACTGCGATTACGATGCAATCGCAGTGCTTTTACAACATGCTGTCAGACAGTATATTACAAGAGTGTTATTTTACCATATCCATCCATGAGCGCAATTTTGCCGTTACATACTCCTTAAAGCCGTCGTCACCCTCTATTTTTATGTCATCATACAACCCGAGAACGAAGCGCCCTATTCCAAGATAGCTGCACACATCGGTCTCGAACCGCCAACGGCCATTCTCCTGTTCGGCAAAGCATGCTGCCGACTCCGGATACTCTTCAAGCATGACGTTGTGTGACAGCTGACCCATTGACAGCGTCACTTTCATGGTATTCTCTCCCGAGAAAGAGAAAAGATCTATATATACCTGACGGTGGCGCTCCTCATGTTCCCACGGTCTGTCGAGCAACTCCACACCATCCATTCGCGAGATGCGGAAGGTTTTATTTATGGACGAGGATATTTCGTAGCACCTTACATCGTTGTTGTTGTTCAGAAACATGAACGGTTCTACCAGACGCGGCCTCACAGTGTGGCTGTTTGGCGAGGAATAGCCGGATATTCTCACCATGCAACGGTTCTTAATGGCCTCATATATCGTACCCCTCATATCCATAACCTTGCGTTGCAGCGCCTCATCCTCAAGTATCTTGAAGTCATAAAAGCAATCAAGGCGCCTGTACAGTGAGCGCAAACGGTTGCCTTGCAGGCCGGCATTGTCTATGAGTTGCCGCATCAGCGCTACCTCATCCTCCGTAAGCTGCACCAAATCATAAAGTCTTTTGAAAAAGCCGCTTGACCTGTTGAGCGAATAATATCTGCCGCTCTTCTCCACCTTAAATCCCGCTTGCCCAAAAAACTCGATGTAATAATAGAAACTGCGGCGGGAGATTCCTATCCTGTCGCATATCTCCTCTACCCGATACCGGCGGTTTTGCGTCAGCAACAGTATCAGATCCAGTTCCCTCTTCAGATGGTCATGTCTCATATCAGGTTATAGTATAATAGGTATAGGAATAAAAAAAGAGACATACCCTGTAAGTATGTCTCTCTTTGCGCTTCAAGATGGGCTTGAACCAACGACCCCCTGATTAACAGTCAGGTGCTCGAACCAACTGAGCTATTGAAGCATTGCAGATTCAGCTGAACAATGGAAGCTTACTCTTTAGTTCTGAATTGCGATGCAAAGGTACGCACTTTTTATGAAACCACCAAATTTTTGAGCCGTTTTTTTATGTTTTTCTACAAAAAATCGTAAAATAATCGTATTTTCTTGCAAGAACAAGATTGTTTCAACGAAATTTATGTACTTTTGCATTGTAATGAAATCAATAAGTATGAAACACCTGTTATATATATTATTAATAATGTGTATGGCTGCTCCGGCAGCCGGACAGCAACAACAGTCTGCCGGCAACGCAAAGAACCACAATTATGACGTGGCCCGACAACTTGAGATATTCTCTGCAATATACAAGCAACTGGACATGATGTACGTTGACACCCTGGACCCGGAGGTGACAATCGGCAACGGCATCAGAGCCATGTTGCAGTCACTTGACCCATATACGGAATACTATCCGGCCGAACAGGTGAATGAGTTGCGCTCGATGCTGACAGGCAAATATGCCGGTATAGGAGCTGTCATAAAACATGACATGAGACAAGACCGGGTAGTAATAGACGAGCCTTACGAGGGAATGCCGGCGACAGAAGCGGGATTGCAGAAAGGAGACGTGATACTGTCCATTGACGACAGCACCATGATCGGCAAGAGCGTGGCATACGTATCAAGCCACCTGCGTGGCAATCCGGGCACGACATTCGTGCTGAAGATACAGCGTGACGGCAAGACCCTGAAGAAAAAGATAACACGCAAGACCATACAAATGCCATGCGTACCGTACTATGGGCTTATAGGAGACGGCGTTGGATACCTCATGCTGACACAGTTCACGGACGATTGCTCACGCGATATACGCCGGGCTTTGGTGGATATGCGCCAGCAGGGCATGAAGAGTCTGGTGTTTGACCTGCGCAACAACGGAGGCGGCTCACTGTCGGAGGCTATAAAGATAGTGAATATGTTTGTCCCGAAAGGCACGACACTCGTAACGACCAAGGGCAAAATAAAGCGCTCCAACAACGAATACAAAACGGAACAGGAGCCGCTTGACACCATAATGCCGACTGTGGTGCTGACCAACGGCAACTCGGCGTCAGCCAGTGAGATAACGGCCGGATCGCTACAGGATTTGGATCGCGCCGTTATAATGGGCACACGGACATACGGCAAGGGGCTTGTGCAGTTGCCGGTGGATTTGCCTCACAACGGGAACCTGAAGCTCACGACCTCAAAATACCACATACCGTCGGGCCGTTGCATTCAGGCCATAAACTACAAGCACACGGGCGGCGGCTACAAAGAGCACATACCCGACTCGCTCACACGTGAGTTCAGGACTAAAGGAGGCAGGATAGTGCGCGACGGAGGGGGCATAAAGCCTGATATTGAGGTAAAAGCGGACTCGCTGCCAAACATAGCATACTATCTGCAACAGAGCGGTCTGGACTCGACCGAGGTGATGTTCCGGTACGTTGTGGATTACATACGGCAGCATCCGACAATAGCACCGGCGGAGGAGTTCTCCCTTACCGACGCAGACTATGAGGAGTTCAAGCGGAGAGTGGTGGAGAGCGGATTCAAATATGACCGCGAAACGAGCAAGAGTTTTAACGAGTTGATAGAGATTGCCAAGTTTGAAGGATATTACGATGACGCAAAACAGGAGTTCGAAGCATTGAGATCAAAGCTGAGTCACAACCTGCAACGGGAACTGGACAATAACCGTGCCGTGATACAAAGGCTGCTGGAGGACGACATAATAACGGCATACTACTACCAACGCGGTGCGATAGCCCACTCGCTGAAGAGCGACACACCGGTAAAAGAGGCCAAGAAACTGCTGCTCGACAACGAGAGATACATGCAGATACTGGGCAAAGACAAATAAAACCCATTAATTCTACTGACCATGGGAGCTAACAGAGAAAAGAAAAAGGGCGGCAAACGCCTGAATAAAGTACAGCTGACAGAACTGATAGGGAGTTTCTTCTCCACACATCCTAATGAGACCTTCTCCATAAAACAAGTGTTCAAACAGCTTAAACTCACCACGCATCCGCTGAAAATGCTGGCGATTGACATTATGGAAGAGATGGCATGGGACGACATCCTGACACGTATCACCGACTATTCGTACCGTCTTGCAGACAATACGTACAGGCTTACGGGGACATTCCACGCCAAAAGCAACGGCAAGAACTCTTTCATACCGGACGAAAGCGACAAGCCTATCTTCGTGGCAGAGCGTAATTCCATGTCGGCTTTGGACGGAGACAGGGTGATAGTAAGCCTTATGGCGCGTCGCCGCAACCACATAAGGGAGGCGCAGGTGATTGAAATCATACAAAGAAAAAAGGATACGTTTGTCGGAAAATTGCGTATTGACAACGAAATCGCATTCCTTATACCGCAAGAACCCATCTCTTCCAATATAATAATACCTTTGTCGAGGCTCAAAGGCGGCAAGAACAACGACCGCGCGGTGGTGAAAGTGACGCGCTGGCCGACCGAGGAACAGCGTAATATCAAAGCGGAAGTGGTGGACATATTGGGCAAACAGGGTGACAACGACGCTGAGATGAACACCATTCTGGCTCAATACGGACTGCCATACAGGTATCCTAAGGCCGTGGAAGAGGCTGCCGAGAAGATTAGCGACAAGATAACGGAGGAGGATTACGCCGAGAGAGAGGACTTTCGTGATGTGTTCACCTGCACAATAGACCCGCATGACGCCAAGGACTTTGACGATGCGCTGTCCATTCAACGTCTGGAGAGCGGGTTATGGCAGGTTGGCGTGCACATAGCCGATGTGTCTCACTACGTGAAAGAGAACTCTATCATAGACAAAGAGGCTGTAAAGAGAGCCACAAGCATATATCTCGTGGATCGTACAATACCGATGTTGCCGGAACGGTTGTGTAATTACATCTGCTCACTGCGCCCCAATGAGGAGAAACTGGCATACAGCGTGATATTCGATATGAACGACAAAGCGGAGGTAAAGAAGTACAGAATCGTTCACACCGTGATAAAAAGCAACCGGCGTTACGCCTATGAAGAGGTACAGAAGATTATAGAGGACAATCCGTCCGACACCACAAAACCATTCATTGAGGGTGTATTCATACCGGCAGAGGAACTGCAGAAACGAGAGACGGAGGGCACTTTGAAAGGCGAAAACGCTTTCCCGTTGCTGACACTGGACCGTCTGGCCAAGCTGTTGCGGGCCAAACGCTTCGCCAATGGCTCCGTGAAATTCGACCGAGAGGAGATGCGTTTCGATATAGACGAGCAGGGAAAGCCCTTGCGTTGCTACTTCAAACGCTCAAAAGATGCCAACAAACTCATTGAGGAGTTTATGCTTTTAGCCAACAGAACAGTGGCGGAAAGCATAGGAAGGGTACCAAAAGGCAAGAAGGCCAAGACATTACCATACCGGATACACGACAATCCCGACCCGCAGAGGCTGGAGACACTGCGCTCTTTCGTGGTGAAATTCGGCTACAAAATGAAGTCTACCGGAACGCAAGGGGCCACGGCACGCGCGTTGAACACACTGATGGACGAGTGTTACGGCAAGCCGGAAGGGAACGCAATACAGCTCGTGGCGCTCAGGGCTATGATGAAAGCGAAGTATTCTACGCATAACATCGGACACTTCGGACTGGCGTTTGACTATTACACGCACTTCACATCGCCCATAAGACGCTATCCGGACACAATGGTACACCGCCTTCTGACGTATTACGAACAGGGAGGACGATCTGCAAACAAGGAGCATTTCGAGGAGCTGTGTGAACACAGCAGCGAGATGGAGCAGATAGCTTCAAACGCCGAACGGGACTCTATCAAATACAAAATGGTTGAATATATGAGCCAATTCATTGGCCAAGAGTTCGACGCACACATCTCAGGCATAACCTCTTACGGCATATATGCGGAGATAGACGAGAACCATTGCGAGGGAATGATACTCATGCGTGACCTGCAAGACGACTATTATGAGTTTGACGAGCGTAACTTCTGTCTCGTAGGAAGACGCAGTCACAACCTTTACCAGTTGGGAGACGCCATACGTATCAAAGTGGCCAAAGCCAATCTGGAAAAGAAACAGCTGGACTTCACTATATGCGAATAGTATAAGGAGAAGCAGAAAATAGCGCACAACATGTGTGCGGAGAGACTTAAAACAACACTATTATGGCAAAAAGATATTTGGATCCGAAGGCGGACCTGACCTTCAAGAGGGTCTTTGGGGAACATCCCGATCTCGTAACAAGTTTACTTAACGCTCTTCTTCCTTTTGAAAGCAAAGAGGAAGAGATTGTAAACGTGGAATACCTGATGCCGGAAATGGTGCCGGAGACGCCGCTCCGCAAGAACAGTATAGTAGATGTAAGATGCAGAGACGGGCAAGGACGCCAGTTTATTGTGGAGATGCAGATGGTTTGGTCGCCTGAATTCATGCAGCGAGTGATGTTCAATTCCGCCAAAGCATACGTAAGACAGCTTGACCGTAACGAGGACTACAACCTGTTAGAGCCTGTATATTCACTGAATATCGTAAACGATATTTTCGAGAAAGACATACCGGAGTATTACCATTATTATCGTATGGTGCATGAGATGCACTCCAACAAGGTTATAGACGGGCTGCATCTTGTGTTTGTCGAGTTGCCGAAATTCCGCCCTCACACTTTTACCGAGAAACGAATGCAGGCACTTTGGCTAAGATACCTTACTGAAATAGAGGAGAACACCACCAATATCCCGCAAGAGTTTCTTGACAACCCAACCATTAACAAGGCTCTTACGGTAGTGGAGGAGTCTGCCTACACACCGGAGCAGCTATTGGGTTACGACAAATTTTGGGACATAATACGCACCGAGAAGACTTATTACAACAGTGCACAAAGGCGCGGATTCACAGAAGGTGTTGAGAAAGGAATGCTACAAGGATTAAAAAAAGGGATGGAAGAAGGATTAGAGAAAGGAATACAGAAAGGATTGGAGAAAGGAATAGAGAAAGAGAAAGTCGAAACCCTTAACCGTATGAGAGCCGCCGGAGCCACAATAGATCTGATGGCCATAGCGACCGGTTTGAATGTTGATGAGATAAAAGGGCTTATCGGTATCTAACGGCATACCAATAGAGCACAAACACGACACGCCTGTGTGCCTTGCAGCGCAAGACTATCAATCACAACCCAAAAGAATCTCATCGCAAGAGTCAACCCACTCCACAACAAATAGAATAAGAGCCATATCAGCGTTCTCCTACAGAACAACGATATGGCTCTTATTTTATAATTATGTTTAACTATGCTTTTCCTGAAAATGAAGCCTGAACATTATTTCACAGAAATTGTCTTGACCTCACCTGTCTTCACATTCTTAACTACATTCAATCCCGGCTGGAGAGAAGACTGCTTCACACCGTTTACACTATAGATCTCAATCTCATCGCTATCAGCGGCCGTAACGCCCGCAATACCTGTCGGATCCTCAACTATAGAGATTTTGCCGAAATACTCACCGTGGTTAGAGATAATACCCTTATCATAGAGTTCAGACCTGCCTGACAGCTCTACGTTAAACAGACGAATTTCATAATCACCCAAAGGCAGGTTCTCATCAACATTACATGTTATAGTAAACACCTCACCTGAGTTTCCGTCAAAAGGATAACCGGCAAGCTGCAATATCGCCACACGATACTCACCATTGACATAATTCTTTCCAAGAGAGTGCAATTCGGTGTCGGTACGCTCTGTGCTAAGATTTATCATAAGCATGTCACGTGAGTTCCTTGCCACGCTTATTCCTTCCGGGAGAGTAAAATACATACCTATTGACTGCACAAAGGCTGTGTTCTTCATCTGCACGGATATCTTAAGCTGTTTACCCGGATAGCCCTTTGCGTCAAGGGTATAAAGACTATTATCGGCTATTGTCTCTATGTCTTGCGCCATAGCCGGAGCAATGCTCACAAGCATCGCAATAAAACAAAAAAGAAATTTCTTCATACTTCTATTCTTTATTTCGGTTTAACCTATAAGTTGTTTTTATTCAAATTGTCAAGATATGCGGCAACTACGACAACNGANTGCTGCAGAGCACTGTTCCTTNGCAGGTTACGCCATTTACATTCCGATGTAAGCAGTATTTCAATCGTCGTAGGTTTACAGGTAGATGGTCAGTAATTCTTTATATAACAGTGGTCCGACCGGGAATCGAACCCGGATCTAATCTTTAGGAGAGACTTGTTCTATCCATTGAACTATCAGACCATCCTTCGGATAAAAGACGCGTTAAACACGTCATAACGCTGCAAAGGTACAATGTTTTTCCGAATTACGCAAGAATTATATAATTATTTTTACACTATTTTAATAGCGCCAACAACATCAGACACTCTTGCCACATCAGTAGCATACCACATGAACCACCCGCTCTGTCNCAAGGACTTGGCACTAACATTTTCCAANACCGGAATAGTGTNGCAAAAATATTATGACACGCNCTCACGGCAATCGCACTGCGATTACAATGTAAAAGCAGCCCAATTATATTGCAATCGCACTGCGTTTGCATCATAATCGCACTGCAATTACACGACCGGCATGCAGGAACATCCTAAAATACTCATAACACCCTCATTATACGACAGATATACATTTACACATTTTAATAGGGATATGCAAGCCATAACATTCAGAAGTATCGAAAAAGGCCGGACAATGAGTCGCAGGATACATACTATCTACAACATAACCACTCCGACTGTACACAACAAAAAAGGACAATCTCCCAGTAGGAAACTGCCCTTTTCGTTAAAATTGGTGACCTGCTTGGGGCTCGAACCCAAGACCCCCACATTAAAAGTGTGATGCTCTACCAACTGAGCTAGCAGGTCAACCTTAGCTTATGACATCCGGAAACAGTTGATTTCCGAAAGCGAGTGCAAAATTACAAAAAAAACATGAAACAAGCAAACGATTGCAAAAAGATGGCGTATTGTTATATTTTTTTAACTAAAAAACAACATCAATCCAAAAGTTTTTAGTACCTTTGTCACAAAAAACAAATGCTATTATATGATTGAAGGCCCTATTACATTCGACAGAGCTGCCCGATGGGTATTGGGAGCAGCCTGCATCGCAGCTGTGTACTTCGTACTCAACTACCTCAGCGCAGTGCTATTGCCGTTTTTCGTCGCATGGCTGTTCGCCTACCTGCTTTATCCGGTCGTGAAATTCATACAATATCGTCTCAGGGTCAAAATCAGAGCGGTGGCCATTGTGCTGGCCATGATACTGTGCATAGCGGTTTTGGGAGGAGTGTTATGGCTCATTATCCCTTCAATGGTGGAGCAATTCGGCAAATTCACCACTTTGGCATCACGCTATCTGAAGCACATCACGCATATCAGCAATATCCCAGAGACAATACAATGGTGGATAAACGAGAACAGCAACGCGATAGAACACTACCTGAAATCAGACAATTTCTCGACCGCTCTCAAAGAGGCCGCCCCACAGCTGTTCAGCGTCTTGAGCGAAACAATGAGCCTGATGATGAGCATTGTGGCATCATGCATCACATTATTATATATGTTTTTCATCTTACTCGATTACGAATACCTGTCAGAAAACTGGATAAAGATATTCCCAAAGTCTGTAAGACCTTTCTGGCACGAGCTGATGAAAGACGTTNAACACNCATTAAACAACTACNTACGCGGCCAGGGACNGATAGCCCTGACAATGGNNATACTCTTCTGTATAGGCTTCACCATAATCGGGTTCCCAATGGCCATAGGCCTCGGCATACTAATTGGCATAATGGACATGGTGCCATACCTGCACACTTTCGCCCTGATACCGACGGCATTCCTTGCGGCCCTGAAAGCCGCTGATACGGGGCAGAGCTACTGGGTGGTACTATTGTCGGCCATTGCGGTGTTCTGTATAGTACAGGTTATCATTGACGCCATCGTAACACCGAAGATTATGAAGCACAAATTAGGTCTAAACCCGGCGGTACTGCTTTTGTCGCTCTCTGTATGGGGCACCCTACTCGGGTTCATCGGACTGATAATAGCCCTGCCGGCCACAACGATAATAATAGCCTACTGGAAAAAATATGTAACTAAAGAAGAAAAGAAATGCTCTATCTGATACCTACCNCCGTNGGCNNCATGGAGGATATGACCTTCAGAGCCATCCGGCTACTGAAGGAAGCCGACCTTATACTCTGCGAGGACACACGCACAAGCTCTGTCCTGCTCAGGCACTACGATATAACAGGCAAACGCCTTATGGCTCACCATAAGTTCAATGAGCATGGCACATCAAAATCTATAGTAGAACGGTTGCGCAGCGGGGAGACCGTTTGTCTTATCACCGACGCAGGCACTCCGGGCATTAGCGACCCCGGATTTTACCTTGTGCGCGAGGCTATAGACGCAGGAATAGAGGTTCAGACATTGCCGGGAGCGACTGCTTTCGTGCCGGCCTTAGCCAGCAGCGGACTGCCATGCGACAAATTTTGCTTTGAAGGATTTCTGCCACAGAAGAAAGGGCGTCAGACACGCCTGATGGAGTTGAGCCGCGAGCCGCGTACCATAATATTCTACGAGTCACCTCGCAGAGTGGTGAAGACACTGGAACAGCTATGCCAGTTCTTCGGAGAGGAACGCCGGGNGAGCGCATGTCGCGAAATATNAAAGNTGCACGAGGAAAGCGTAAGAGGCACGGCAAAAGAGGTATTGGGGCATTTTCAGGCTACTGAGCCCAAGGGAGAATTTGTCATTATNGTGGCGGGATGCGGCGAAGGACAACAGACTCAANATGCAGACCTCATGGACGATGNCCGNAAAGACAANNCCATAAAGGAGAGCAAGTACCAACGTAANATGAGAGAAAGAGAGGAAAAAGAGNGATANGGAAAAGCTGTTGCACTACACATGGAGGCACAAAATGCTGCCATTGGGCACGCTGCGCACCACAGACGGGCAGGAGATTGAAATAATATCGCCCGGACTGTACAACATAAACGACGCAGGGCCGGACTTCATCAATGCGAAACTGAAGATAGATGGAACGGAATGGGCTGGAAATGTTGAGATACATATAAAGGCCAGCGACTGGTATCGGCACCGACACGACACGGACAGCGCTTACGACAACGTGATCCTGCATGTGGTAGAGCAGCACGACACGGAGGTGGAGACATCACAACACAGACAGCTGCCCACCCTGATACTACCCATACCCAATACCCTGAAAAATGACTACGAAGAGCTTTTGCAGTCAGAAAAATACCCGCCATGCTACAAAACCATCCCAACTATATCGCCAATAAAAAGGCATGCATGGCTAAGCGCGCTGCAAACAGAACGGCTTGAACAGAAGACGGCAACGATGGAAGAAAGGGTTAAGAGCATGAACGGATCATGGGAAGACGCCTATTTCGCTACATTGGCCCACAACTTCGGCTTCGGAATAAACGGAGGCGCATTCGACACATGGGCACAGAGCATGCCAATGAAAGCGGCAGCGCACCACCGTGACAACCTGTTTCAGGTGGAAGCGTTGTTTATCGGACAGGCAGGGCTGCTCGAAAAGGTTGAGGAAAGATACAAAAAAGAATACGAATACCTCCGCCATAAGTTCACTCTTACGCCAATAAATGGCTCATTATGGCGTTATCTGCGTACAAGACCACAGAATTTCCCGCACGTTAGGCTGATGCAACTGGCTGCAATGTACCACGAACGGCGCACAGGACTGAGCGAGTTGCTGGCATGTACGGACATAAAAGCTATAGGAAAATTGTACGGGATAACCGGGAAGAAACTCGAATTGCTGATTATAAACACCGCGATACCGGCAATATTCGCCTACGGGCGTAGCCACGCCAAAGAACAATTGTGCGAAAAAGCCTGCGATATGCTGGAGCAAATGAAAGCAGAAGACAACAACATAGTACGCATGTGGGCCGAATGTGGACTACAAACAGACAACGCCGGCGACTCACAGGCATTAATACAACTAAAAAAGAACTACTGCGATAAAAAGGATTGTCTGCGGTGTCGTTTCGGCCACGCATTCCTTTCAGGAGAGCATCGGCAGGCATTCCTGTATGAACAATAGTATCTTGACAGTAGAAAAGACATCACAACAGAGCAATATCCCAATCAAATCCAACCCTTACATCAACACAAAATGGTTCTGAATTACATCTTCATAGCATTCTTTCTCATTGCGTTTGCAGTAGCGTTATTCCGTCTTATCGTCATGGGCGACCTCGAAGTGTTCCCCGCAATGATGAATTCCACATTCGACTCCGCCAAGACCGCATTCGAAATATCCCTCGGTCTGACCGGAGTATTATCGCTTTGGCTCGGCATTATGAAGATTGGAGAGAAAGGAGGAGTAGTCAATATCATCGCCCGCATACTGTCACCGATATTCTGTCGGCTGTTTCCAGAGATACCAAAGGGGCATCCTGTCACCGGAAGCATATTCATGAACCTCGCCGCAAACATGCTGGGACTGGACAATGCGGCCACCCCTTTGGGTCTGAAAGCAATGGAACAGATGCAGCAATTGAACAAAAAACCGGACACGGCATCCAACCCTATGATTATGTTCCTTGTGCTAAACACCTCCGGTCTCACCCTGATTCCGGTCAGTATAATGGTCTATAGGGCGCAGATGGGAGCCGCACAGCCCACGGATGTATTCATCCCGTTGCTCATAGCCACCTTTTTCTCAACCATAGCAGGCATCATTATCACCTGTATTTACCAGCGTATAAATCTCTTTAACAAAGTAATGATGCTGACAATAGGCGGCATGGCTACCACGATTGCAGCCATTATATGGGGCTTTTCGCAAATGGACAAGGACACAATGAATACCGTAAGCACAAGCGCAGCAAACATATTGCTGATGACTATCATCGTGTGCTTTATCGGAGCGGGTATATATAAGAAAGTAAACGTATACGAATCATTCATCGAAGGGGCCAAAGACGGATTCGCAACCGCGGTGCGAATAATCCCCTATCTCGTTGCCATACTCGTGGGAATAGGCGTCTTCAGAGCCTCAGGAGCAATGGATGCACTGACCGACAGCGTCAAATTGGGGGTGGCAGCATGCGGCATGAACACCGATTTTGTAGCCGCATTACCCACCGCTATCATGAAACCTCTGTCGGGAAGCGGCGCAAGAGGCATGATGGTAGACGCCATGACGACATACGGCGCAGACTCTTTCGTGGGTCGATTATGCTGCATTCTGCAAGGAGCCACAGACACTACCTTCTATATTCTGGCCGTATATTTCGGCAGCGTAGGCATCAAGAACACCCGACACGCAGTCTACTGCGGCCTGCTTGCCGACCTGTTCGGTATCATATCAGCCATTTGCGTNGCCTATTTGTTTTTCGGATAGTCCCCGACGCATTGTCCGACAGGAATGGAAACAGGAAACGAATGTNCATGATTCCCAATGCCTCCGCCACACATTCACATAGCTTTCTCTTTCTGCCTCAGCCTATCCAGTTCCCGAACCGCCTTATGTTTAGCATAGAAAAAGCAGTCAAGCTCGCCACGAACACGCGTCACATAATCCTGTATCTCAGGCATAATGATAAACGAAGACAGTGAATGTATGTCAAATGTCCGCTCCTTTTCGTTCATAATGTAAATAGTCCTCACGTGGCAACTGGCATTCAAAGTGTTCACAACCCTCCTCATCCGCGACATCTCATCAATATCCTCCTGACCACATCTCATCCAACACGGGTCATGAACGTTAACGCCCATGCACCCATTATCAACATCCGCAATGAAAGTCTCACCCTGATAACGAAAACATATCAGTTCGTCAGGACCGTCCTCTATATCATACGGGCACCCCATCTCAGCCAAAGCGCACAGAAAGCACTCTTGGGCAGTAGTCGATTGCGACTCCTCCACAGTGTTGTCATCATCTTCCTCACACTGCGAGTCATTCTTTTCTTCCTCAAAAGAGTCAGTACTGTCGGCCGTATTCCTTTTAGGTATCCAGCCAATCATCTTCAGTATCAGCCACGTAACAAAGGCCAATGCCACAACACCACACAAAATTTCCATCATGTTTCCGTTATTTTCAATAGGTTATACAAATTAAAATGTTATCCGAACGAGACTATTTCCTATTACTAAATATTAAGGGCGAAAAAGGAACGCTAACCACTTTCCTAAGAGATTAACGTTCCTTAATGTCGGTGGGCCATCTAGGGCTTGAACCTAGGACCTCCAGATTATGAGTCTGTTGCTCTAACCAACTGAGCTAAAAGCCCGACACAATCATTGTAATTGCGATGCAAAGGTAGTCATTTTTTTTGTATTCTGCAAATATTTCATCGAAAAAAGACACTGCGACTAACATTTTTTTGCTTTCGCAAGTAATTTTGGTACAGCCAACAAACAATTATGCCCACATTCCGCAGTCTGTCATACACGCATGTCAAGGCAAGCCCCGAAACATTCTCTTGCATTGCGAGACCAGTCAAATATCTATCAGATGATATGTGTTACCGGCCAAAGACATAACCACGCCTTTCATCTCCAGAGTGAAAAGCGATGACACTATCATATTAATCGGTAATCCGGTGTATGTCGAAAGCACATTAGCCTGACTGTCACCATGCTTTTTCAAGGCCTCCACTATAGCCCGCTCATTGTCGTCAAACTCCGGAAACATAGTGCGTTCTATCCCCTTCCTGCGTGTATCCTCCATTACTTTCTCCTCTTCCCACATCATAGCCTTCATCAAATCGGCGGCCGATGTAATCAGAGCGGCCTTGTTATCACGTATAAGATTGTTACATCCCTGACTATATTCGGCGTTCACCGGCCCCGGTATCGCAAAGACCTCACGGTTATAATCAGCGGCAATCTTGGCGGTAAACAATCCTCCCCCATGCGCCGCGCTCTCCACAACCACCGTCGCATCGGTCATACCCGCAATGATACGGTTACGCTGCAAGAAGTTGCGTGCCTCAGGAGGAGTGCCACGAAAGAACTCCGTCACGACGGCACCATTCCCTTTCACCATTCTGTCTGCATCGTTACGGTGCAGCGCGGGATATATGCGATCCATCCCATGCGCCACCACTCCCACCGTAGCCAGNCCGTNATCAAGNNCCNCACGGTGCGCANTAATANCAATGCCGTATGCCAANCCGCNCACAATAACAGNCGAGGGGCACAACTNCTTNAACTCTNTCGCCATACGGNNAATAACCTCCTTGCCGTAAGGCGTACTCTTACGCGTACCTATTATATTGATAATACGGTGCGCATTAAGGTCACACTCTCCACGAACAAAAAGCGCTAACGGTGCATCCGGGCATTGCCGCAGCCTGCAAGGATAGCCGCTGTCACCATAAGTCAATATCTTTATATTGCTGACGCGGCACCAATCCTCTTCCTCCTCAGCCCTTTTAATATAAGTATCAATATCCCCTTGCAGCAGAGTCACAAGATTATCCGAGGCATCTGCCACCACATCACGTATATCCTTGCGATGCTCCATGACCCCAAGCGCAGTCCCCGCAGCCTTATACAACGTTACGGCATCACGCAATGGCAACTTTCCGGCGGCAAGGAGCGCCAACACAAGCGAAGCGGTAGTCTCTGACATGGCAGACTAAATATATTATATACTCTGCAAATCTAAAAGCTATAAAGGAACTGTACCAATGTCTGTCCGACAGCCTTCAGCGTGTTACGGTCTATATGCTCCATGTCATCACTCACCGTATGCCACGTAGGGCCGAAACTGCTTTGCCGGCAATCCGGATAATATGCGATAATATCCACTGTCGGTATCCCCGCCTCATTGAGCGGTTTATGGTCATCCAGCACGCTGCCGCCATTCTGATTGACAAACAATGACGCATAGCCGGCAGTGGAAGCCGCCTGCCATACCTTGTCAAGAACATCTCCCGCATAATGGCGCGACAGCCCTTCGTGATAGAAGTGCGCGCCTTGTCCGCCCACCATGTCAAGGAGTATGCCACAGGAATATTTTGTGACGCCGTCACCCTTGGGGCTTTCCGGCAGATTGGCGGCAAAGAACTGCGCCCCAAGAGCCCACGTATCCTCGGTATCATTCAGCCCCGACCATTCCGGCGCACCATAGTCCTCGGCGTCAAAACAGACAAAATCCACACCGATAGCAGGTTTCTCTGCCGCAGCGTTTATGCAGCGTGCCAGTTCCAGCATCACCGCCACACGCGACGCACCGTCATTGGCTGCCATGACAGGCGTATGCCAATTATTCTCATCGGGGTCATTATCCGCCCAAGGCCTGCTGTCCCAATGCGCGCAGATTATTATACGTTCCGCGGCAGAGGGATTGCTGCGGGCTATGATATTGGTAGCCCTTAACATCGTACCGTCCCATCCCTCGACCTTGGTTTTCTGTCTTTCCACCACACAACCATACTGCTCAAACATCCGAACAATCCAATCCTCGCAATGGTCATGGGCATTACTGTTCATCGTTCTTGGGCCGAATGCGCACTGTCTGGCACAATATATGAATGCGGAGTCTTCGCTGAATGCAGGGCCTACGAGCGCAGCCTCATCAACCTCGCTTTCCGCTACCGGCTGATTTTTCTTGTTTCCGGAACAAGCCGCAAACACCAAGGCAAGCATAACAAGCCCTGTAACTGTTCTCACGGCAATGCCGAAAGTGTCTTTTGCTGAATATCTCATTACTTATAATTGTTTGTTAAAGGCAGGTAGCGCCGGCCGTTCTTATCTCTTTCATGACTCTCAGCCAGTTGCCTCCCCATATCTTCCGTATATCTTCCTCAGAATAACGCTTCCTCAACAGGTACCTTGTGAAGTTCAACACCTCTGATGAATCGGCCATACCCGGCACTCCCCCGTCGCCGTCAAAGTCCGTTCCAATGCCCACATGGTCTATGCCCATTATGTCAATGGCATGTTCCAAATGAGCCATTCCATCGAGAATATCGGCCTCTGTCAGTCTGTTGGCGGAGCTGTCAAGCACCGTTCCCGACGGTTTCAGGAAGCCTTTATAAAATGTGGTATGCGCCACACCGCCTTTACGTGCCAGCGCACGCAACTGGTCATCGGTGAGATTGCGCGGGTGGTCGCACAAAGCACGGCAGTTAGAGTGCGAGCACACTATCGGCACACGGCTTATCTCAAGCGCGTCATAGAAGCTCTTCTCGCCGGCGTGGCTCATATCCACCATCAGTCCGAGGCGGTTCATCTCCGTTATCACGCTCTCACCGAACCGTGATACACCTCCGTGGGTATCGGCAGTTCGTGCCGAGTCGCATATCAGATTGTCACCATTGTGGCACAATGTGACATACACCACCCCCCTGTCGGCAAAATGCTGCAGATTGTTTATATCACGCTCTATAGCCAGACCGTTCTCTATGCCGAGTATAATAGTCTTTTTACCTACAGCCTTATTACGCAAAATATCCTCCTCCGTGCGTGCAAAGGCGAGATATTCCGACTTGCGGGCCACAATTCTCTCTATCTCGTCAAAGATAAAATCCGTATAGTCCTTCGGGGAATCGAACGGGAAGTCTATCATATCCCTGAACGCCTTGCCACCGGCAACAGCCGAGCCGTCAAGACTGCCGGGCGGTTGCGGCAGATAACACACCATGATTGTGGCGTCCTGCCGCCCTTCGGTCATCTTGTGAAGGTCAACCAATATGCGCGGGTCACGACTGGCAAAATCCACTCCCTGATGAAAGAACATGGGCGTATCGCAATGCGTATCGAGCGTTATGACACGTGAGTGCAGAGCCTTGGCACTACCATAGGTCTCCGCCTCGTCCACCAGCCAGCGGAACAGTGGCAGCCCTTCTTCCGCAAGCCACTCCGGATGCCACTGCACTCCCATCACGGGCTTGCGCTCACTGCTCTCCATTGCCTCTATCATGCCATCGGCACTCACCGCGACAACACGAAAACGCTCCCCCGGCATGTCAACGACCTGATGATGAAACGAGTTCACATTGATTGTCAATGCGGGGTCATCGCCGCCGTTTCCGGCCTCATCGCCGTCACTATATATATTATATAAGGTGGAGGAAGGTTCTATTGTTACCGTATGCGTGGCTTCATTGCGTGCCGCATCCTGCGAATGCTTCAACGGCCGCACGGCGGTTTCCCCAGCCTCACGGTGGTTCCGGGCCTCACTAATATCCTGTGCCACATGTCCGCCCAATGCCATTGCCAGCGTCTGCATGCCACGGCATATACCGAGTATGGGTATCTGACGGTTGAAAGCCAGTCGGGTCAGCAGCAGCTCCGCTCCGTCTCTGACGGCATTGATATTGTGGAGCAACGGCGATGGCTCCTCGCCACACCAAAGGGGATTGTAATCTCCGCCACCCGACAGGATGACGCCGTCGATAGTGTCAAGGGTGTTTGCTATGACATCAGCGTCGCATACGGGCGGAATGATAACAGGCACGCCGCCGGCTGCCACCACCTGCTTGTGATAGGCATCGCGCAAACAGACGTCTATGTCACTGTGATTGGCCGTTATACCGATAACAGGTTTACGCCGTACCGACGGGTAATCGCCGTAAGCCTTACTCAAAAGGCTGTCTATGGAGAATGAGGCCATTATAGTTCTTCGCTGTGGATAGGCACATCGCGCTTAATGCTTTGGTCGAGAGAGATGAGCGTCTCTGTAGACACCACACCGTCAATGCTTTGCAACGTGCCGTTGAGCAATTCCATAAGCTGCTCGTTGTCACGCACATACAGTTTTACAAGCATTGTGTACGGGCCGGTGGTGAAGTGGCACTCCACAATCTCCGGTATGTCTATCAGCTTCTTCACCACGTCTTTATACATAGAGCCGCGCTCCAGACTGATGCCGACATACGTACAAGTCTTGTACCCCACAGCCTTGGGGTCGACAGAAAAACCGCTGCCGGTGATAACACCGTCTTCCTTAAGGCGTTCCACCCGCTGGTGTACGGCGGCACGGGACACTCCGCACTCCTCTGCCACATCCTTGAAAGCGATGCGTGCGTTGGCTGCAAGAATAGCCATTATCTTTCTGTCCAGTTTGTCAACTTTTTCCATTTTATTTGTTGATTATTGTTTAGTCAGTTTATATTTGGTTGACAAAAGTACTGCTTTTTACCGACACTTGCAATAAAAAGCGACACTTTTTAGCTTTTTTCTCAATTCAGGCTTTACGCATTGCAAGTGCTTTATTCTCTGCCGCCTCCATTATCTCACGTTCCCCCGGTCCCTTGTCGTCAATGCCACAGAGGTGCAGAATGCCATGTATTATGACACGGTACAGTTCTTCTTCGTATGTCTTGCCGAAGAGCTCGGCGTTGGAACGCACCGTATCAAGCGATATTACAATATCACCGTTTATGGTATCGTCCTCGTCATAATCAAAGGTTATTATGTCTGTGTAGTAATCATGCTGCAAATACTCGCGGTTAACCTCCAGTATCTTATCATCGTCACAGAAAAGATAGCCCACCTCTCCTATCTTCATGCCATAGGTAGCGGCAACGGCCTTTATCCATGCCGTGGTGTCACGCTTGCGTATTGCCGGCATTTTCACATTCTCGGTATTGTATGAAACCATATCGTTTATGTTTTTTATTCATTCCATTTCAATAGTCGCCCCGCCGTATTTAGGCATGGTTGTGACATGCACCGGCACAGTTTTCCCACGAAAGGGATTCCACAAAAGCAACGCCCGCAAAAGCTTGTTTAACAACCGTTTACAAACGCCATCACAATCGCGGTGCGATTAGATTGTAAAAGCACTGCGATTACGACACGATTGCAGTGCGATTGTATGGTAAATGTACTGCGATTACCGTGCGGACAAACCGAGCCCGACGCACACCGGCATAGCTACGGCAGGAATTTGCTTACGTCCTTGCCGAAATGCTGCAATGTCCTAACAGCCGTGGACGACAACGACGACAGTTCGGGACGGGCGAAGAACACTACCGTCTCCAGCCCGTCGCCAAGCAGACTGTTATACTCTGCCTGCGAGCGTTCATACTCAAAATCCTTCACTGAGCGTATGCCCTTGACCACAGCGGTGGCATTATGGCGCGCTGCAAGGTCGGCCGCCATATCCGAGAACGCCTCAACCACCACACGGGGATTATCCTTATATACCGCCGTTATCTGCTCTATACGGCTCTCTACGTCTGCCCTCTCACCCTTTTGCGGATTATAGCCTATGCCTATCACCACCTTGTCAAATACCGCGAGAGCTCTCGTCACGATGTCGGCGTGGCCTATTGTAAAGGGATTGAAGACCCCTGTGAATATAGCTGTCTTTTCCATTACGTATCAATCAAATAACATTGGTGATATGATATTGCTGCCGGAGCGGTAGGCATCACGCCCAAGGTGGGCGTAAGCCAGCTCAGTGGCCATTCTGCCACGCTGNGTTCGCTTNATGANACCTTCCATTATGAGATACGGTTANTACCCATCCTCCACCGTACCGGCCTCCTCTCNTATGGCCGTGGCGATAGTTCCNACGCCNACAGGCTCCCCTNTGAACTTGTCAATGATAGCGAGCAATATCTTGTTGTCAATCTCGTCAAGACCGTACTCGTCTATGTTCAGAGCCTCAAGAGCCACTTTCGCTATCGCCATGTTTATGCTGCCGTCACCCTTGACCTGCGCGAAATCACGCACACGGCGCAGCAATCCGTTAGCAATACGTGGCGTACCACGGGAGCGACGGGCTATCTCATCGCAGGCGGCGTCGCTGATAGGCACGCCCAACAGACCGGCGGAGCGCCGTATTATCTTGGACAACGTGCCGGGGTCGTAATACTCCAAATGCATATTGATACCGAAACGGGCACGCAAAGGAGCCGTAAGAAGACCGGAGCGAGTGGTGGCTCCGACAAGCGTAAAGGGGTTAAGATCTATCTGAATGCTACGCGCCGACGGGCCTTTGTCTATCATTATGTCTATGCGATAGTCCTCCATGGCGGAATAAAGGTATTCCTCTACCACAGGCGACAGACGGTGTATCTCGTCTATAAACAACACGTCGTTGGTCTCAAGCGAGGTGAGCAGGCCGGCCAAATCGCCGGGCTTATCAAGCACAGGGCCGGAAGTTACCTTGAAACCGACACCCAACTCGTTGGCTATAATATTGGAAAGGGTTGTCTTACCGAGTCCGGGAGGGCCATGAAGAAGCGTATGGTCGAGCGGCTCACCACGGTATTTGGCGGCCTCTACGAAAACTCTCAGGTTCTCGACAACCTTCGGCTGACCGCTGAAATCGCCAAACTGCAATGGGCGCAGGGCTTTCTCAAACTCTTTCTCGGCCGAACTGGTTCTTTCGTTGCGTATGTCGTAGGTCTCTGACATGATGTTTTGGTTGTTCAATACATTTTCGTGCAAAGGTACGGAAAATTGTTTTATGAGCCAAATAAAAAAACAATTTATAATGGTTAGATTTGTCCATTCAGCGGTTTTTGATTACCTTTGCGCCCAAATAAAACATTATTACCCGAAAGAATGGAAAAGGAAAAAATTCTCATAACAGGCGCATCGGGGTTCATAGGCTCTTTCCTTGTGGAAGAGGCGCTGGCTATGGGCATGGAGGTATGGGCGGCAGTGCGCGGCACAAGCAGCATGCGCTATCTGCAAGACAAGAGAATCAACAAGATAACACTTGACATGTCGGACACGGAGCAGATGCGCAAAGCGCTGCGAAACGTTTGCTTCGATTACGTAGTACATGCCGCCGGCTNCNCAANGGCATTAAAAGCCGCAACGTTCTACGATGTCAACACCACGGGAACGGCAAACCTCGTCAGGGCGTTGGAAGCCACATCGCCCTCGATGAAACGGCTTATTTTTATCAGTAGCCTGAGCGTTTACGGCCCTATACGGGAGAGCATGCCGTATGAAGAGATTAAGGATAGCGACACACCGAAGCCGAACACGAACTACGGAAAGAGCAAACTGAATGCCGAAAAATGGCTTAAAGAGAATGCTACTGTGCCATATACCATACTGCGCCCGACCGGTGTGTACGGCCCAAGGGAAAAGGATTATATGATGATGGTGGACAGTATAAACAACGGAATAGATATTGCGGTGGGATACAAAAGGCAGGATTTGACTTTCGTATTTGTGAAAGACGTGACACAGGCAGTATTCAAAGCGATGAAATCGGATAAAACTATCGGCAAGGCTTACTTCCTAAGTGACGGCGAAGTGTATACGTCACGGACGTTCAGCGACCTTATAAAGGAGGAGTTAAACAAGCGATTCCTGCTCAGACTGACATTGCCGGTATGGGTGTTGCGGCTGGTTTGCGCTGTGAGTGACATGCGCTCACAACTGACAGGCAGACTGTCCACGCTCAACAACGACCACTATAACATTCTGAAACAACGCNACTGGCGTTGCGACATATCCCCGGCGAAACAGGATTTCGGATACAATCCACAATGGAAATTAAAGAAAGGTGTCGGTGAAACCGTAAGTTTTTACAAAAAGAACAATTGATGAAAGGCATAAAACAATACTTCATACCGGAGAAGAGAAAAAAGGGTAAACAGGATTTCGGAGCCCTCGGACGATGGGGATTCATGGCACCTGAGCTGGTACAGTTCGCATACGCCGCCATTACCGCTATTGTTATACTGTTTACATGGACAAACATAGATGAGCCGGGGCAACTGCTTTGGAACAGGGTTACTATGATAAGTGGCACCATAGCCCTTTGGGTTGTATATAAATTATGGCCCTGCCGCTTTGTGGTATTCTGCAGAATAGGTTATTTATTGCTTATGCTGAGCTCATGGTATCCGGACACCTACAACATTAACAGCCAGTTCGGGTGCTACGATCATGTCTTCGCCGGCTATGAACAGGACATATTTCACATGCAGCCCGCATTATGGTTCTCACGCATTTTCAGCAATGCGGTGGTGTCGGAGCTGATGTATTTCGGTTACGTGTCATATTACTTGTTCTTCGTTATCCCCATTATCTACATCTTTTTCCATGACTACAAACAGATAGAAAGGGTGACATATATTATATTTGCAGGCTTCTTCATCTGCTATACCATATACCTTTTCCTGCCGGTAACAGGGCCGCAGTATTATTATCTCGCCGCAGGCATAGACAAAATAGAACATGCTTCTTTTCCTGATGTAGGGACTTATTTTGCCCATTCCACCGAGTGTATGAAGGCACCGGGATGGGATGGCGGGCTATTTTATAACCTTTGCATGGTCGCGCACTATGCAGGAGAACGCCCAACGGCGGCATTTCCGTCAAGTCATGTGGCCATTGCCACTCTCGTTATGGTAATGATAGGGAGGATGCAGCAATGGAAACAGCTTTTCTTCCTTGCCATACCTTACATCTTTCTTTGCATGTCAACAGTGTATATACAGGCACATTATGCGATAGACGCTATCGCCGGAATGCTTTTCGGCATAATACTCTTCTTCCTGTTGGGTGGAATGCAGCTCAGGAAAACGGCGTGACAGGATTGCCATTCATCATTGAAAGGCAGGCATTCTGTACGATATAGCTTCAAGAAACAGGCTTGATAGGATGATATAAGGGTTGGGATAATNTCTACNATCTNCCGATAAAGGGANATAATGTTTCNGACTATGCGAAGCAANNAGANAACGCTAACNACCCGACTACACNATATATAGCACATAAAAACAAATAATNGGNNTACTCCGGACATTGTTGGAGCATCCCTATTATTATAATGTAATAGTTATATTGGAAAACTATTTTCTATCGAAGATATAAAGCAAGGCAGACTCGTGCTCGCTCTCCTTTACATCAGGACCATTGTATAAGTCCGGATCCGCAGGAGTTACGGTGCAGGCGTAAGGATCAACAACACCGGATTCCTTACCGAAAGCATTCACGAAAATCTTCGGTGCGTTATCGAAAGACACTACAGACTTGTTGAGGATATTCTGCAATACGCTACGGTTCAGCTCATTATAGTAGTTGCGAACCTCAAATGTCAGACCGTCATTGTATGTCTCACGGAGATACTTCAGAACGTCAGCGTTGATACCTTGTGTCTTGATTGTAATGCCATTCTCAGCAAATTCCACATTAAGAGTAACCACATTGCCGTTTATTTCCATAGACACTGTCTCTGCAGTAGTGTTATAAACGTATGCCTCATCGTGCTTCTGCACAATCATCATGTCGTCAGCAGGACAGTAGTACTCTGCGCTGACAGGCAGGAATACAGTCACATCGGTTGTATCACGAACGTGTATAGAGAGGTGAGACTCTGCCCAGTCGCCATCTTCATGCTCTGCATTGAGGGCAAGGTTGACTTCAACAGAACCGTTGTTGCCTACGATTTCCGGGTCAGCAGGATCTTCCGGTACTACAATCGGATCCGGTTCCGGGTCAACAGGATCTGGATCAACCACCGGAGGCTCCGGCTTTTCCGGAGTAGGAAGAATCTCATCAGACGGTACTGTAGGTATTTCCTTGTCGCAAGTGAATACCAAATCCTGATAGTCAAAGTCCGTCCAGTCCTCTATACCGAGGTATGTCTTTCCGTTATAAACGAATGTTCCGGCATGCGCATGAACCTTATCAACTTCATTTGGAAGCTTCTCACCACTGCCATAAGTAGCGGTTACCGCAGGGTTCAGATCCGTCTTGCTATAATATGTTGTAGTGGTTGTATTGTCATGTCCATTCCAATAGAAGCCGAACTTATAGCCTTTCTTTATTGTTATCTTTACACCCTTTAGGTTATTGACGGTATAAGAGCCCTTTTCTGCAGACCAAAGGTAATCCGTTGTATACAGATTCCAGGAATTAATGCCCTCCCAAACGATTTGCTCATGCTTGACACCATTCTCGTCATAGTAGAAAACACCGAGGTCATGTTGTGTGCTTGACTGGCTATACACAGGATAAAACTCCAGNTCCATGTCTGAANCTGCGGCATAATAGAGGAAGTCTGTCGTTATATTCTCTGTGTTACCGTTCTGCTCCGGCAGCANNTCNTNGNAAATNNCCNNCTCTNCATNGATGTCNATTGNAGTAGTAGTAACAGGCTGCCACTGCAGGATTGCCTGCGCACTCAGGTCCTGGTCGTTAGAGGTGAAAGCCACTTTGGTTTTCTGTACCGGTGCATAGTTTACTACATTTGATCCGGCAAGCGGACCTGTTGGCGCTGCTCCGGGATCATCTCCCTCAGCAGTGTTACACGCGGCAAGACCCATTGTCATTGCCAACGCAAGATAGAAAAATTTGTTTTTCTTCATCACTTGAATGTATTAAGAATTAGCTTAAATATTATAGTTAGTACAATTTGACAGAATTTAGGCAAATAATATACGAGCACAAAAGTAAACATAATTTACCATTCAACCAAACTTATTTGGTAAAAGTTTGTTAATTACCCTCAATAGTACTATAAAAACCAATCAATTACGAATTAATTCCGGCTTTATTGGCTATGCAATGCCCTAAGGCATTCGCCGTGTTCCCACGACTTATCGCGGCAATAACAGCTGCCCGACAATAGGGAAATGGTCGGAGGCGCTTATTGAATAGTCTATGCGGAAGTCATACGGCTCAATGTCTTGTGTACACATAACGTTGTCTATGCGCACCCTCATGCCGTAGCGGGCAAAGGAATATCCCGGTCCGGTGGCAGTTTTCTGATAACAATCCGTCAATCCGGCGCCTATGGTATGGTGCACGTATGAGTGCGGTATGTCGTTGAAGTCACCGCAAACTATCACCGGCCGTCCCCCGGCGGTATTGTGATGTTCCCTTACGAATGCCGCAACCGTTTTCGCCTGCGGCACTCTTTGGCGCGTGGCATCAAGCAGTTTACCGATTATAGTCTTTGAGGTCTCCTTTATACTGTCGTTGTGTCCGTGTACTATCTCAGAGAATTTATTACGTTCTTCTATCGAGAACCCCATGCTTTGCAGATGGTTGTTGACCACTATTATCTCCCGACCGCGCACGTCAAGCCAAAAGGCGGCACTGCCATTACCCTTCGACTCGTACTCGATGGCTTGCTTACGCTTGATTGGAAAATGGCTGAACAGGGTCAACTGCATACGGTTTGCGCATATTACAGTGTCGTAATGCTGATACACCTTATATAATATCTGTTCTATATCCTCCCGTCCATATTCCCGCAAGGCACTTTCCTGCAGGCACACTATGTCGGCATTGCTCCCCGCGATATACTCCGCCACCTCCCTGCCGCTGCTCTGTTTCTTGTCCCCACTCTCTCCTATTCCCCAGTTATGGGTATTGTATGACAGTATGGTTATGGCCTCTTCCGGTGCCTGCACGCTTCTGTTGTAGGGACAGTAGAGTGTCACCGGACAGTATGCCATCACCAATGCCGCAAAGGGAACAACCAGATGTCTCTTGTATGTGAATGCAGCCACTGCCAGCGACAGCAACGACAGCAATATGAACAGCGGCAAGGCATATCCCGCCAAAGCCGCCATACCGAATGTCTGCGGATTAAGATACGCAGCATATCCGGTATACAACAGCCCTAACGCCGTTATCACATGACCTATGAGAAGTATCCTTTTCACTTCTTGTCAAACANTTTCCGCTTCNCCTCNTCCGTCNGCGACTGGTATCCGGAGCGTCTTATCTTGTCGAGTATTTTGNNTATCTCGTCCTCTTCCTTCTTTTTCCCTGCGTTATAGTCCCNGTCCGCGCTGTNCCTCNCAGTAGTGTTCCTCTTGCTTTCGTTCAGGTCGTCCGCCTGATTGTCACGGTCCNGATGCAGNCATTTCCTTNTCTTGCCGAGTATTGTGACTCCGGTGTCCTTCACCTCGTAACC
>WFLX010127835.1_pt1 | contig 29767 bp, 27 predicted proteins | sample 4967041 | NCBI WGS metagenome assembly WFLX01 (sample SAMN12857096, study PRJNA449069) | gut metagenome | isolation source: stool from male and female vole | host: Microtus ochrogaster | place: USA:Florida | collected 2017
CAAGAGTTCACTTTAAAGGGCGCGTGATGCGTCTTACTATTTTATAAATGCAAAGAAGGCTGGCGGTTTTCGTCAGCCTCTATTGACGATTATTTGGTGGTATGATTGCGGATAATCATTTAAAAAAACGTGAGACCTGCATCAGCTGNTNGTCCCACATCTTGAGGNGCCTGAGAATTGCCCATACCGTTAGAACGAGCAACTTTANACCTCACGCCGGACTTTTTGTAATAGTTGTATGGTATTGAGTATCAATATTTAGTCTATTTGGATATACATTTGTGATACCTTTATGTTCCCAAACTTTTGGGGAGCACAGAATCGTTTCNCATGGTGGGAAANNCAACGCTNAAATGAAGTGGATTTTGAGGAATAGCATTTTACATCTGTTAACACTGAATTAACATTTTTTACATAGATTTTGGCTGTATGGTAAGCTGGACATTGCTGTTCCAAAGGGGAAGAACGAACGTTTTTACAAATAGAGATTAAAGATGTCTTCTATGAGGTCGGTTCCACCATACATAATCTTGTGTGCATGATGTGGTGTTTTATTAGTTTCCAAGTACAAGATAATCACAAAACATGCGCCTAAATTGTAATTTTTAAGCGACACATGTGTGTATATTACACAAATTTTACGAATTCCACAAACTTTATCAATAATTTCTGCTGACAATTTAGATATTTTCGCTATCTTTGTACTCAATTCTCTTAATTGTATCTAATTGGAAGGTGTACCACCCCAGTGCGAAGCCCAACAGTAAAGGTTCAATTGAAGTCCACGCCACGCTAAAACAGGCGATGGTAACATCAAATGTTGAAGCGGGTATTGGGTGGGAGATTAAGACATAATGATAAGGCGTTCAATTGACGCTTTGTTTTGACGCCAGGAAACTTCGCAACTTTCTAAAGATTGTCAGAACATTGCAACGATGGATGTCCTCGGGATGTGTCTATATGCGCATCCCTTATGCCTACCTATAGGGTATGCATTCCCAGAAAAGGGATTGTTGTATCAAATTGGGTAGATGTAAGGGTGTATCATATTCATATCTGGCGTGGACTTTCGCGTTGTTCCGTTCAACAATCTTGGGCAATGCGAAGGCCTCCTGACGTGGAACGAGCAACAAAGAGTTCCACGTCTTGTTTTTATGTCCTTACGNGAACAGGTGGACGGATTAAGNTCCGNTGGCTTTNTATAAGNCATACACCTCAATGAAAAATTATAATAAGGAAAATTAAAAACTGAGGATATGAAAATTAAAGGTCTGTTATTCGCTACTATTGGATGTCTGGCATTCGGAGGTTTACTCGCAGGGGGGGTGACCTTTTGTAAAGGTGGGGTGCAAACTCCAAATGGCACAAAGTATTTGGAAGAGTTCCATTTGGTGAACTTTGAACCACAAGAAAAATTCTTGAATGAGAACGAGCTTAACTTATTTGTTGACTATTCTACTTGCAACAAACTCGGACAGAACTCACAGTTCTTCCAGGATATTGCCGCTTCTTTAGTGAATAAGACCACAGCATACTACTCAATAAAGGGCGATCAGATTCAGCAAGAAGACCTTTCTGTTAATAACGTTTATACTCTTTTGCGTAACATTCAGGAAGTTAACTTTGCAGAACTTGCAAAAGCTGCCGATATGATGGCAAACGGTACTGTTGAATCTGTTATGATTACAGATGGCGAATACTATACTCCATCTATAGCCAAANGTCATGATAACGATCCTTATCTTGCAAATGCCTTCAAGACTTGGATACTCAAAGNNNATGACGNTCATATCATATCAGAACCTTATGTAGANCCATANAATGGTCAGAACTACAACAAGAAGAGATTCTACATAATGTTCACAGATGACCGTATGCAGAATAATATCTATGAACGTATTCGTAGAACAGTCGATTTCACCCAGTTCCCAGATGTAGATGAGTTCCATATATCTGCAAGCCATCCTCAAATGAAGGGAAATGGCAATAATGCTTCTACTCAGAATGAAGTTCTTGAAAGCAAATCTCGTGGCTTTGGCACATTCGAGATTGAAGACTGGGATGGATGTGACTGGAATACTATTGAGGACGTTCTCGTGAATGCTGTAGATGAGAATACAGGAGAGCCATTGAAAGGTGGTGCTCCTATTATAGAGATGGGGCTTGACAAGAACTCTTTCGGCTGTTATCGAATTACAGGTCTTAATCTGAAGGTTTATGACATAAACAACGAATACTCTGATTATTATAACGCTAAAGTTGGTGGTCAGAAGGTCGGAAAGCAAGAGTTTGAATTGACTGAGTTAGAGAATTTCATGCAGCTTGACAATAAAGAGTTTGACAAGCATAGTAAGATAAATATTTCATTCAACCAGGATTGGTTTGACCCATCTGTATTGTCTGGTAAGCCATACAACTACTTCAAGATTGACGTTGCAATTTCAGACGTCAAATCCATCTTTGAGAATCATGAAGATAAATTCCAGTTTGAGTCAATTAGCCAGCAAGGTATGAAGAACGTATCTGTTGCTTCAAGTATTAAGCAGTGTTTGGCTGATGACAAGGTACTTGATAAGATGCGCGGTCAAGTAATTTACTCGATCTACGTTAAGAGTGAGGCAAAATAAATTCGTTAACAATAAAACAAAATAGCAATGAGAAACATTCAGACAGTTGGACAACTCCATGAGTTGCAGAATGAAACATTCGTTTACGCAGCAATAGTTGCTGTTGTGATTTTCGTAGTAGCATGGCTTATTGCCAATGCTGTCCCTTACCAGGGAGGTAATGACCGTTCATACATCAAACGCAGAGTGTGGCTGATTGTAATGGTAGCTCTTGGAGCTGTATCATTCTGGCTATACAATGACCTTTATGTGATGGACTTTATTAAGAAGACTGCATTCCAGAATCAGTTCTCTGATACAAATATGCAGTGTCTTGGCATTACAATCGGTGGCTCAGTTCTTTTGAGTGCTATCGTTATGTTCTGCTTCCGTCACACTAAGTTCGGCTCTATCCTTGGCAAGGAAAAGAATGCATAACCCATAAAAACCGTAAGTCTAAGATTATGGCAAAGCAATATTTCGTAATGGGTATCGGTGGCACCGGAATGCGTTGCATAGAGTCTTTAATTCACCTCTGTGCAATGGGCATGTTCGATGATACAGAGATTCATCTGCTTGCACTCGATACCGACAAAAATAATGGTAACTTCTCTCGTTTGAAGGAAGTGAAGGATGCGTATGTAAACTCTAAAAATCTTGATAAGGCAAATCGTACACCTTTGACAGACACATTCTTCTCAGCTGACATCAAGTATTATGAGTTCAGCCCTAACTACGAGACAAAGAGCACATTTAACAATGTTTTCAATTATGGAAACACCAAGTATAATAGTCCTGAGGAAGCAGACCTTGCAGACCTTGTTCTGACAAATAATGTTGAGAACTTCAATCTTCGTCATGGCTATCGTGCTCAGACCCACCTCGGTTCAATAATGATGTATCACTCTATCATTGAGGCTGCTCGTTCAAGACAAGATAGTGAATTGAAGAAGTTCCTTCAGGTTCTTATTGCTGCTACTAATGGCGGTAGTGATCCAAAGGTGTTCATCCTTGGCTCTGTATTCGGTGGTANNGGTGCTTCTTCTATCCCTATCATACCTCAGGCAATTTCTGAGGNTGCAAGCATNATTNGNAATGGTGCTGNANATATTCTGGGAAGAGCATACTTTGCTTCAACACTTCTCACTGCATACTTCAGCTTCAAGGCTCCTTCTGCTGAAGAGTTGTCAAATCAGAAAATTATTGCAACCAGTGATAAGTTCTCATTGAACTCACAGGTGGCAATGATGTTCTATGATGATGATACAACAGTAAAGAACACCTATCAGCGTTTCTATATGATGGGAACTGATGGTCAGGGATGGGATCCTATGGTTCGTGAGAAGGATAAGATTACCGAAACTATCACTGGTGGAGAACAGCAGAAGAACGATTCTCATTACATCGAGCTCCTTGCAGCTTGTGCTGCATTGGATTTCTATCATGTTGATATTGAACACCTGAAGAATAATAAGGCTAATAGTTCTACTGACTATGTTTATCGTTCTGTAGAGATAAACGGAAAACTTGAATTCAAGGATTTCGTTGGTAATGTGAATAACTATGATAAGGACTTCGCCAAGAAGTTCGGTATGCTGATTGCATTCTCATTCCTTTGCAACGATCCGGATAATGACTTTGTTGAGAGTGTAAGATGCGGTAAGCAGAAAGAAATTACTGGCTTCGATGGTATCGATGTTAATCAGGTTGAATACCTAAAGAAATACTTCCGACTACTTAATGTGCGTAATGTTAATGGAGAACTTGCTGAGGGATGGATTCGTCAGCTTCATCGTTCTGCTGGTGGTGGTGACTATTTCCTCTTCAATCCTAAGCTCTTCGCATTCCATACTATGAAGGAACTTGGTAAGTATGACTGGAACAAGAATCTTTATCGCAATGAAGGTGTTGGTAAGGATTGGACATTCTCTGTTGGTTTTTTCGGTTCCAAGTTTGATACTNTCAAGAAGAAGTTCATCNAGCAATTTCATAACGNAGCTCCAACTACAATTACAAATACAGGTGAGCGTTTCTATAAGCTTGTTTATGATACGCTCTGCAAAATCTATAACATCAACTAAATTTCTACGCTATGTCTAAAGCTTTATTGATAAAGAGTTACACAACTCTTACAACTGGCACACAAGGTACATGGAACGACCTTAACATGGCGTCTTCCTATATCCAGGGAATCCAGACTGGTAAAATTCTTGAAGATGTAAGTGCAGATAAAATTGCTGCTCTTATCTCTGGTGTACCAACACCTTGGGCTCGTGCACGACTTTTTAAGTTTGCACTTGACACCTTGGCATGTCCAGATCCAAACATCTCTAATTCGGGTTTGACACAATTCTATGAAATGCTTCATGGAGAGTGGAGAGGTCTCATAGCCCTTATGGCACTTTATTCTGACCGAATCCGCATTTCTAAGCCTGTTACAATGAATGTCAAAGGTGGTGACTATGATATTGCTGCTGCCTTTGGTCGTATGCTCTTCAGTGATAAGGACATATGGAGCAATCAGGATCAGTTAGCAAAAGACCCTGATGCACAGCCATACATTCATCTNANTTNCTATAAGGNTCNGNNNATNGGTGNTACATCTCCTTTCACGGGCGTATTCACNNGTGTNAATTATAGTAATCTTACAGGAACTTTTGNTATNAGCTGGTATCGTAATGGCAAATTGGAAGACCCAATGCCTTATCTTAATCCTGATCAACTTCAGAAGCTCTTTTTATTCCTTAAGAACTTCAACAGTAATCTCGACACATTTGAACAGAAGATCAATCAGCAGAGAAATGGTATAAACCCAATCGAGCTGAAGGGTCTTAAGAACATGAGTCGCGACTGGGAAAGCGAGATTACCAGAAATGCGAATGGCAGACTCCGTGACAAAGGTCCAATTCCTACCTATGGAACATTGAATTGTCCTTTCAATATCCTTTTCAAGAGTGATGTTCCTGTTTACATGAAGCCAGACTATACATTTACTTATAGTAGTGGCGAACAGGTAACTGTACCTTATCAGAAGATAGGTGACATACAGAACCTTCTTAGCTCAGATGGCTATGTTCTTGGTTGGGCAGAAGATCCAAGTCAGCGTCAAAAGCGTTCTGATGCTCCTGTATATTACCTTCAGGTAAAGGACTTGCATTCTGGTGCAACATGTTACTTCACCATTCCTCTGTCAGAGATGGGTATTGATATTTTCAAGAACCGCTTGGGTGAACTCCTTGATTACACCGTAGGTGGCAATAGTCATCTTACAGCATCTATCAGCGATAATGGAGATATTCTTTCTGTAACAATGGTTGTTGAGATTGACGGCGAAAGCGTAACTCTCAACACTCGTGAGTATCAGATTGAGTGGATGGAAGATATGGGCAGAGTAATTATGTGGCCTAACTTCGTTTCAGACAAGTGGAATAAGTATTATCTCTATACTGAGTTCACTGCTGAAGCAAAGAATAAGTTCCAGCCTATCTTTAAATATGACAGCAAAATTCTCCTTGATGGTAATAGCCATTTCCTCACTCCTTTGTATGAGCCTGCACCTAATGAGGAACTTGGCATAGATATTAAGCCTCTGATTACTTATCCTGCTGGTCAGGGAGAAGAACTTCCTAAATATAACATTATTGCAGCTGACAAGCCTATAGAAGGTCTTATTGCAACCGTTCAGAAGAGCGGTCATGATGAGCGTGCTGGTTATCTGATGTTGCGCCACAATGTTGTTAAGGATCTTACTTCTATTGATATGAATAGCAAGGCGATTGTTGGTATAGATTTCGGTAGTAACAACACTTGTGTTTACTACAATGCCAATGATCGTGGTGCTATGCCAATCCAATTCGAGAATAATCGTGCAGTCCTTGTTGGTAATGAAAATGATGATAAACGTGCCAATGCTGGCAATGATGAACTGCTGTTCTTTACCAACTATCCTGCTGAGAATGGCCAGTTAAAATCATGGTTGCATGAGCATGACTCTCGTTATAACTGCTACAATCAGTCAGAAGAGGTTGCTGGAGGTGTTCCTGTTAACCGTCCTAACGTAGTTGTACGTGAAATGGACGAGTTCGAAATCAAGACTCAGGCAGGTACGCTTCACTACAATATGAAGTGGCTTGATAATCAGAAGGGACTTGAAAAGAAAAGAGCATATCTCAAATCTATCTGGTTACAGGCGTGCGCGTTCCTATATAAAAATAAGATACGTCCAGAAGAAATCAGTTGGAGCCATCCAGGTTCTATGATGGAATCTGACATCAATGATTATGATAAGATTTTCAACGATCTTATCAAGATTAATCCTATAACTACAGGTCGTAAGCCTACAATCAACGAAGATTTCCCAACAGAGGCTGAAGCTGTATGTAGCTTTGCTTTGTCTCAGGACTTCGGATTGTCTGGTAACAACATATTCCTTGGCATTGATGTTGGTGGTAGTACAAGTGACATACTTTTGCTTGCGAAGGACCCTTCAAACGGAAATAAGCATACTTTGTTCCGTGAAAGTTCTGTACGTTTGGCTGCTGGAGTATTCTTTGATGCAATCATTAAGTCTGAAACATTCCGTCAGGCACTCGTTAATTTCCACGAGAGCAACCAAAAGACTGTCCATGTTTCTAACATAAAGGATGTATTAACAGAACCAAACAAGGCTCCTTACTATCTGAACAACATTTTCGATCAGTTGAAGACTGTAGAAGACTATGATAACTTCTATGAGACAATAGATCGTGATGCTAAATTTGCATTCACTATTCCTGCATACGTAACAGGTCTTCTTCTGTACTACTCTNGTATGTTGATANGTANAACTCTGAAAGAGAATANCCTCNAAAACATTGAGCGTGNTNACATTCTCAGTTTCGGTAAGGGTGGTAGAATTTTCCATTGGTTGCGTAATTCAGCAGGTAGCCGTGCTACTCGCGAATACTATGCAACGTGCCTTAATGCTGGTGTAAAATGCGTTACAGACAAGGAACTTGTTGTTAAGTATCGTGACGAGATAGAGGTTGACAACAAGGCTGAGGCTGCCAAGGGACTTTGCAATCCAAAGGATGTTNTNAAGAAGATGAAAGCAGAGGATTGTNANATTTGNGGTGAAATCGGTGTTAAGTATCTNNNCCCTGGANGTAGTCANGAANACTCTCTCTGCTGAAGATGAACTTACAGGTGACTACTTCGCAGATGATATGGGCAACTTTGATTTCTCAGGCANCANAAACTTCGNGNCATTTATGANCNTCTTTATTGNGTTCGTAAGTCAGAANNCANAGANGTATGCGAAGGCAGACAGCGAGCTTCGTGATGACTTGGATGATCTTCCAAGCAAGATTGCAAGCTTCATCTGTAATAATGATCGTGAATACAAGAAAGCCAAGGAGAAATCTAAGGCTGGCGACGGTTTCCGTTACCATCAACCAATCATCATTGCAGAAGGCATCTGTTTCTTGAGTACACTCATTAGAAAAGCGTTTAATCAGTAGGACATAATCCGAATAATATGAAATCATTAGCTCTTTACATAGACAAGTGGTATATCGTTGGTGCTGTTAGCACTGACGGTATCACTCGTCCTGTAAAACTGCCTAATAAGGAAGATAAAATCTGGCTCTATTTCTATGAGGATGTTGCTAATAACGAAATCTCTTACGGTAAAGGATTTCAGGCAAAATACCGTAATAACGAGGTGCATTACTATGGTGATGTGTTCTCTAAGATTACAAGNTCCTCTGAAAAATANATCAAGTNCNAGCTTCCTCAGCCAATGAAATCCATATTTAAGGATTCTGGCATATTCAATGATCTTAGAAAAGATATAGAAGAGAGTGGCATTACTACGTATGTGTCATTCTCAAAGGATATTTCTTTGGCAGCACGTATTTTGTTCCTCAATGAATTAAGGGCAGATGGATTTGATGTCAAGGAAAGTGTTGCAAGGATTGGTCATCTGGCATTGGAGTATGCTGCAATGAAAGCAGGATATGAAGATGCTGGTTACTACCTTGTGATGAACGCTTGCAACGAAAATCTGCATTACTCTCTGTATCAACGATCTGACGATTTGTTCTTGCGAGAAAGCGAGGAGTGTATTCCTGGATTAGGAACAGATGTTAGAAGTCGTGCTTTAATAGAGCATGTCGTTGACAATATCAATGACAAGGAGCACTTCTTGAAGACTCCAGAGGAAAGAGAGTCTGAATACCTACGCATGACACAATATGTTGACGAATGGTTGATTAAACTTTCAACTGCACGCAGTTTTATTCCTATTCAGCTGACAGGAATTACTCTGTCAAAAGATCCGTTTAAGGAGTATTCTGTCTCGGTTAAAAAGGTTACGATTGATGAACGCACCAAGAGGATGGTAACTGATATTATCAACGTCATTGTGCGATTTGTCAAGGATAGCAATATCAGTCATGACCAAATTAAAGGTGTCATTCTATTAGGCAATACCTTTACCAATTCTCAGTTTGTAGCGGAATTGAGCAACCATTACAACCTGAACAATGGTAAGATGGTTTGCTACAAAGATAAAGACTTGTCTTCTCTCGTAGGCGCATACGACTTTATTGATTGTAGTCAGTTCTCTGTAGAAAGGGATTCTTTACGAGCCAATGCAGAAACAGAACTTCGACGCATCCAACTTGCTGAGGAAGAAGCAGAAGCTAACCTTAAAGCAATGGAAGCGGAAGAACAACGTGCCGCTGAAGAACAAAGTAGGATTGAAGCAGAACGTAAGTTTAAGGATGCCATGGATAAAGGTTATGATGCCGAAAAGGAACATGACTACGATGAAATGGCAGAATACTTTGGCATCGCATTAAGTCTTCGTCCAAATGATGAGGAAGCAAGTAGAATGCATCAGGATGCTTTGCGTAAAAAGGCAGAGCTCTCTGTTCTTCGCGATAACTATAAAGAAAAGATTCAACAGGCTAAAGACGCTCTTGATGAAAAAAACTATGAGTTAACTAAGCAAAAAGCAGAGGAAGCTCTTAGTTTTGACAAGGAATCTTCTACAGCATTACGCATAAAGGAAGAAGCAGTTCGTCACATCAAGTGTGCCAAAGAATTAGAGCGATACCTTGACCGTGCAGACCTGTTTATTGCCCAAAAGGCATATTCTGAGGCACAACAAGAGTTGAATAAGGCGAAATTGCTTGATGTCGATGACAAAGAAATCAAAGAACGTGAAGCAAGAATTCAAAATGAACAAGGAGCTGTTAATCAAAAAGTAAATGACTTGTCTTCAGCTCTCAATCAGGCATTGGATGAAGGTCGTTACGATGATGCTCTGTCTGCTTGCAACGAACTTATTGAAGTTGACCTCACAAATTCACGCAAGTGGAGCGCTCGTATTGGTGATATTCGCCACAAGCAAGAGAAAGCTGTAGAAGAAGAAAAGGTTCTCCAGAAGATTTATTCCAAGATTGAGTCTGCTCAATGGAGTGAGGACTGGAAAACTCTTGTAATGCTTTGCAAGGAAGCTCTTGCTGTTCGAGAAGATTCATGCATTCGCCAAAAGCTCGAAAAGGGTGAAGAACGCTTGGCTGCTCAAAAGGCTGTCGAAGAACTTGATTCAACTATAGCAGAGATCAAAGACTTGATTCTATCATCAGATTTCAATGAAGCGAGAGCTAAGTTGAATCAATTAAGGAAGATGAATCTAGATTCTGCTCACCAAGAGAAAGTCAAAGGTCTTAATCAGTTGATTTTCCAAAAGGAAGATGAAGCTGAGAATGCTCGTAGAACAAAACAAGGTAATAATCAAAGAGAATTTGAAGATTTCCAAACAGAGACAAAACCAGAGCCTTCAAAAGAGCCTCGAAGGGCTGTTACCGGTTTTGGTCCTTCTAAAGGACCATCAGTATCTAACGATGACTTTGACTTTGATTTTGGTGAACCGAAGAAAAAGCAAAATGTTCAGAGAGATTCACGTCCTCAACCTGTGCAAAAGTCAAAACCAACAACTTCTACACCAAAAACTGGGTGCTTCTTTGAAGTAGATCTTGGTGGAGCAGGGCAAACCTCTTCTAAAGCAACGAATAAAACGGTTGGTAAAATAACCAATGACGATTTTAACTTTTAAAACAAATACCATATGGAAGGCGTACAGCTAAAGAAAAAAGTAACACTTCGCAGAAAAGAAAAACCTGCTGTGTTTACATTCTCAGGATTGCTTAAGGTTAAGCTCCTGTGGCAGTCATCAACCGACCTTGATCTCTGCATGTTCTTCAAGAAGAAAGACGGAGAGATAGGTGGAGTATTCTCATCAGCATTCCGTCAGAAGAAGTCAGACCTAGGTAATCTGTCAGAGTTCCCTTATATGCTTCATAAGGGTGACGAACCAGAACCTGCAGAGGGTGGCGAGTCTATTGAGCAGATTAACGTTGCAAGCCTTAATGACATAGGTACTGCATACGTTTGTGTCCTCAACTATAGCAAGGCTATCGATGGCGAGGAAGTAAGTTTTGCAGAAGACTCAGGTCGCGTTGAAATTCAAAGCGACTCAGGCGATTATCTGGAAGTAATTATTGATGCTGCTGAACAAGGTCATGTTTATCATGTTTGTTCTATCAAGAATAACAACGGAGAAAATTCAGTTATGAATGAAGGTGTTGTTATGAATCTTGGTACAGCATTTGATAAGATTCCTGGTTTCTCACTTATTTGTGAATAATAATTTTATTAACNTATAAATTTATACAATCATGGCAGNAACACTGANAAAGAAAATCACTCTTAAAAGAAAGGGTGAAGCAGCTGANNTCACATTCAGCGGTAAGTTGAAAGTTAAGCTCTTCTGGAGCTCACCTACAGACCTTGACCNTTGCCNCTTTTTCAAGAAAAAGAACGGTGAAGTTGGTGGTATCTTCTCTAACGAGTATCGCGGACGCAAGAGCGACCTTGGTAACCTCAATGAGTTCCCATATATGCTTCATATGGGCGACAACAAGGAGCCTTCTGAGGGTGAGGAAGAGACAGAGCAGATCAATGTTGCTAACCTCAACGAAATCGACGAGGCTTATGTATGTATCGTAAACTATGATGCAGCTGTTGAAGAGGAAGATGTTACATACGCAGAAGAAGGCGGTCGTGTAGAGCTTCAGAGTGACTCAGGTGACTATCTTGAGGTAATCGCAGACTCTTCAGATCACGGACCAATTTACTGTGTCTGCACAATCAAGAACAACGATGGCGTTAACTCTCTGAAGAAGAGCGGTGGTGATGAGGATCATCCTGAAGTTATGGACCTCAGCACTGCTTTCGAGAAGATTCCTGGATTCGCCCTCATTTGTAATTCATAAATTATGGTTACCATTAAGCATAAAGTAACTATTAAGACTAAGACAGCACAGGAGGAAACTCCTGTAGCTATTGAAGCTCCTAAAAATGTTACTATAAAGAAGAAAACACCTGAAGTTCCAGAAACNCCAAAGAGACCTCAGACTCCACCAACTCCTCCAGAGGAGCCAAATGGTGATTCAAAAGCATGGATATGGATTGTCCTTCNTGTTGTTGCTGCAATTATAGCATTCTTCTGCTTTAAGAATTGTGGTAATAAGGAAAATGCAGGGGATGAAGGCGGTGCTAGTGTTCCACCTAAAGAGCAGGTTGATTCTAATCAGAATAAGGAAACTCCAGAGGCAAATGCTGACAATGAGGAAGGAGCCGAAGAGAATGCTGGCTCTGATGAGACAGATAAGACTCCAAACACTCCTGATGAACCAAAGGTAGAATCAAACAACGGAGGTCAGGTAGCACCAGCTGCACAGCCAGAGAAGAAGAATGATACACCTGTGGTTCCTGCTAAGCAGGAGAAGAAGCAGACAACTTCTATTCCTAACCCTTCTGCACAAGTTAGCGGTGATCTTGAAGAGAACGCTCGTCAGGTGATTCGTGGTGTCTTTGGCAATGGCCAGGAACGTAAAGATAAACTTGGTGCAGCTTATGCAGAAATCCAAGGAAAAGTGAATGAAATGTACCGACAGGGATTGGTTCACTAAGTTGAATGTAATCTAATCGGAAGAGTAAAAGAAGGGGCATTGCTTCTTTATAGTGATGCTCCTTCATATAACAAATAACAGTAGCGATGAAAATACAATACACTTTATTGGCACTTAGTTTTTGTGCTTTAGTGTCATGCCATCATCGAGGTGGCGATGGTCAGGAAGTTGCAGAGCCAACACCAGCTCAGCAGAAACTGCTTGATAATGGATGGACTGTTGAAACTCCAGATGAAGATTTGTCTGAGGAATACGGTATTAAACCAATTTACGGAATCCAAGACAATTATTTCGACATCGCTATTGGTGAAGGCTACAATGTAGCTGTAAAAATAGTGGATTTGCGTACAGACCAATGTATCAGGTATGTTTATGTGGCAGNAAACTCTACTACAACTGTNCAGGNAANCCCACANGGTANNTATTACNTGAAACTTGCATACGGTTNTGACTGGATGTCATACGAAACTGATAGCATAAAGTTGGGTAAATTTACAAGAAATGTTTCTTACGAAAGGAGTCAAGATACATTTGATTTTGGTGTTAAGAACTCTAAGGAGGAACGAAGTTATCGACTTGAAATCAATGTCATTGATAGCAAACTTGAAAACAATTTCTTAACTGCCCCTATTGATGAGGAAGAATTTTTAAAATAATATATAATGAAAAGTTATAAGTATAAAATACTTACCCTTTGTTTATGTTTGATGCCAACCATAATATCATGTTCTACAGATGATTTTGACGTGTCTCAATCTCATGTATGCGGACATTCAACAAAAGATGGTACACCTTGTAAACGTGTAGTCGCCGATGGACACAGATATTGCTGGCAGCATAGATAACAAAATAATTTCATACCTATAAATAAATAAAAATGGCAAATTTAAATGAACTCAAAAAAGCTCTTCTTGAAGATGGTATCATCGATGCAGAAGAGGTAAAGACCATCAAGGAAGTAATTTATGAGGATGGTAAGATTGACAAAGAAGAGGCTGATTTCCTCTTTGAGTTGAATGATGCAGTTACTGGCAAAGACAATGCTCCTGAATGGGATACTCTTTTCATTGATACTATCACAGCTTTCGTACTAGAAGATGAAGTTTCACCTGGTGAGATTGATGATGACGAAACTGATTATCTATATGACCAGATAAAGGGTGATGGTCTAGTAGATGACACAGAGCGTGCTCTTCTCGAAAACATCAAGGCAAAAGCAAAGAATTTCCCAGAAAAGCTTGCCTCTTTACTCTAATAAATATAGGAGGGGCATACCCCCCTCCTTCTTTCTTGTATATGGTAAAAATTAAACTCTTAACATTTTTCATATTCTGTGCAATGTTAACATTGTGCATGATGTCATGTAACTCTAAGCAAACTCCTATTAACCGATTGGAGGAGTTAACTGAAGATGTTCAACAGAATGCCTCTGGTTATTCCGAAGAAGATTGGCAATCTACAGCAGAAGAGCTTGAACTGATTGAAAGTGAAATCGAACAATACAAGGATGAATATACAGACGAAGAATTGAAAGAGATTGGTCGTCTTAAAGGTATTTACCTTGCTCATTTTACAAAGTATTCCATAAAATCGTTTAAGAACGGATTGGAAAATGCAATGAAGGAAGCTGAGGGAATTATGGAAGGATTTAAACAAGGCTTTGAAGGTATTGAGGAATAATGAAGAAAATACTTGTCATCTTAGTCTTTCTATTTAGTTGTGTTACACAAATATATACCAATGGTGCAACGTCAAATGCATATTCATCAGATATATTGGTATATATTTGTGAAACAGGTAAGGTATATCATTCCACAAAAGATTTTAGAGGCATGAAAAATTCAACCCACAAAATTAAAACCGTTTCATTGACTGAAGCCAAGAAAACCAGACGCTCATGCAAAATATGTAATGGATATGGATAGAACAAGGATAAGAAGGTGGAATTTAATCGGATATTTGTTTTCGATTGTAGCGACCTTCATTCTGATAGGACTTATAATTTATGGCAAAGGACATAAGGAACAACTTGAAGTTGTAATGTCTATACTTGCCGTTATCCTGATAGTCGCATTTTTTGCGATTATCAGGCGTAATGTTAAAAGAGTATGTAATAACAAATTAAACAAATAAAGTAATGAGTAAAATCCATTATCAAGGCTTAACCGATGCCCAAGTGCTCGAAAGCCGCGCGAAGTATGGTGCAAATGTGTTGACTCCGCCAGAAGAAGATTCCTTGTGGGATCAGATTAAAGAAGTATGTAAACATCCTATCGCTATTGCAATGTTTGTGCTTATTGCACTCTCAGCAGTTCTTGCAGGAGTGTTGGTCGGTAGCATGGGCAGTACAATTTTGGTAATGCCAGCTATTGTGACTGTTGCAACACTTCTTATTCTTATCGTTGGTTTCTTTGGAGGTTTTGGTGATCCTCTCTTTAAGATTCTGATTACAGCATTCGTACTCTCAATGGGTATTTCCATTNATGAATATGAATGGAATAATGNAGAANGNACAGCATTCTTTGANCCAATTGGTANTATTGTNGCTCNTATTCTCGCTACTAGTATCGCATTCTGGCTTGAAAAGAANANNGAAAAGACATTCCAAAGCCTTAATCAGTCAAACGATGATGAGCCTGTTAAGGTAATTCGCAATGGTCATGTTTGCCTGGTTCCTCGTAAGGATATTGTTGTTGGCGATATTGTTAAACTTGAAACTGGCGAGGAAATTCCTGCTGACTGTACATTGTTAGATTGTCTTAACCTCACTGTTGACGAGTCTTCTCTTACAGGTGAGCTCCAAGCAACAAAATCATTAAATTCAAATGCTTATCCCGATGCCACATATAAGGCAAACGAGATTAAGAAGGGCACAAATATTATCGAAGGTTATTGTACTGCTGAGGTTTCTCTGGTTGGTATGAATACTGAATGTGGAGAAGTTTATAAGTCTCTGAATGAAGGTGATGAGATAACTGTAGGTTGGTTTGTAAAGGACAATACAACAGGTGAGATTGTAGGCAAGTATAGCGCAGAAGATGATGCTAATGATGCCCTTGAAGAATATCAAGGCGAACATGAGGATAATGATGTTGTAGTAGAACAGCCACTTATTGACCGTATGCGTGTTCGTAAGGGCAGTGAAACTCCTCTCAGCAGAAAACTTAATGGACTTGCAGACTGGATCACAAATGCAAGTTACTGGATTGCAGGTTTCATCATCGTTGGTCGTTTGGTATGGTTCTTTATATCTGGTGACATCAATTTCTCNTCTGGCGNCTTCTGGNTAGNGTTCGTTAGTTTCTTCCTTAAGACCATCATGATTGCTGTAACTCTTGTAGTTGTGGCTGTACCAGAAGGCCTTCCTATGTCTGTAATTCTGAGCCTTGCGTTCAGTATGCGTAAGCTCATGAAGAGCAATACTCTTCCACGTACAATGCACGCTTGCGAGACAATGGGTGCAACATCTGTTATCTGTACCGATAAGACTGGTACTTTGACTAAGAACCAGATGGAGGTTGTAGATTCTAAGATCGCTTGCTCGGACAAGAAGCTTGTAGCAGAGATGATTGCCGTTAATACAACTGCTAATCTCGACTTTACAGACAAGAACAACACGAAGGTTATCGGTAATCCTACAGAAGGTGCTCTTCTCCTCTGGCTCCAAAAGAACGGTTCCGACTACCTTGAAGTAAGAGATGGCGTTCAGATGATTGACAGACTGCCATTTACAACAGAGAACAAGTATATGGCAACAATAGCTAATTCTGTTGTTCTTGGTAAGAAGGTCGTTTATGTGAAGGGTGCTCCTGAAATTCTTCTTAACCTATGTGAAATCAGTGCAGAAAACAAGGCTTCTCTTGAAAAGGAACTGTTGTCATACCAGAATAGAGCAATGCGTACTTTAGGTCTTGCATATGCTGAACTATCAGATACTGATAATATCTTTATGGATGGAAAACTGATTGCTAAGAACCTGAAATTTGTTGGCATCTTTGCAATTCAGGATGACATTCGCGAGGGTGTTAAGGAATCAATAGGTGACTGTATGAAAGCAGGTATCGCTGTGAAGATTGTTACTGGTGACACTCCTGCTACTGCAAAGGAGATAGGTCGCAAGATTGGACTCTGGAAAGATACCGATACAGAGAAAAACATTATTACAGGTGCAGAACTTGCTATGCTTTCTGATAAGCAACTTCAGGAGCGTGCTATGGACTTGAAGATAATTGCCCGTGCAAGACCTATGGATAAGAAGCGCCTTGTTGAAACACTTCAGAACCTTAATCTGGTTGTAGCCGTAACAGGTGATGGTACTAATGATGCTCCAGCTCTGAATAAGGCAGACGTTGGTTTGTCTATGGGTAATGGTACTGCGGTTGCCAAGGATGCCTCTGACATGGTCATCCAGGACAACTCGTTCAGCACTATTGCTAATGCTGTAATGTGGGGACGTTCACTCTACAAGAATATCCAGAGATTCCTGCTCTTCCAGCTCACTGTAAACGTAGCTGCATGTTTCCTCGTGCTATTTGGTGCATTCCTCGGAACTGAGTCACCATTGACTGTAACACAGATGCTTTGGGTGAACCTCATTATGGATACATTCGCAGCTATTGCACTCTCAGCTCTTCCTCCTCAGAAGTCTGTTATGAATGAAAAGCCTCGTGATCCAAAAGCATTCATTTTGGATTCTTCAATGCTTCGCAATATTTGGGGCGTTGGTGGATTCTTCTTCGTACTGCTTCTCGTGATGCTTATCATCTTCCAGCACACAGATATTACTAGTATGAGTGACCTGCTGAAGCTGAACTTCTCTTTTGGTGATCGTAATCCTGTTTCTACATACGAACTCACATTGCTATTCACTGTATTCGTTATGACTCACATGGGTTATATGTTCAATGCTCGCGGTTATAAGACAGGAGGTTCTGGTTGGAATTTGAAGGGATGTGATGGCTTCCTTATTATTGCAACTGTTGTAACTCTTGGACAGATTGCAATTGTTCAGGTTCCATTCTTGAATAGTTTCTTCAATGTTCAGCAACTATCATTAATGGACTGGATTATAATCTTTATCATAGGATTTATGGTAACTGGAGTTCGTGAAATTAAACATTTGATAGTTAAATAAACCTGCAATAATAATAGGAAATGGCAGGCAGTAATGTCTGCCATTTCTATATAAAACGATTTAATTTATGATTGGTTCAATTATTGAAGTAGCGCTTGGTTGGTTCATCACATTTAAAGGTCCCAAACTTCTTAAAGCTAAAGGAACGCAAGCAACAATTGTCAAATTGATAGGATGGTTGCTTATGATTGCTGGTGTTTACTCGTTTGTAAGAACCATTGTTGGATTCTAAAAACAGTATGAGTAGTAATAATAAGTACGACATCAGTATAGTTCCGTGGTATCATTGACCTCATATGATAATTGCAACGGGGCTATGGACAGGATTCTGGCCATGGGGTCCTGGTACCCTTGCCGGATTTTGTGGACTCCTAATATGGATAGGTCTGTTTCTAATATTAACGCCATTTGCTTTAGTAGTAGCTACTGCAATTCTTATTGTCGGAACACTTGTCATTGGTGTTTGGACAGATAATGTGATAGAACAGTACTGGGGTGAAGATCCTCGTACTGTTGTAATTGACGAGTTCTTTGGTACTTGGATAGCATGTATAGCTGCTTTGTACTGTGAAACTCCACATTACACAACGATATTTTATGCAACTATTGCATTTGTCTTTTTTAGAATAATAGACATAACCAAACCATTAGGATGTCGATGGGTTGACNAACATANCNATGGTGGTTTAGGGTGNANGTNAGATGATGCTTTGGCTGGTGTATATGCTGTTATAATTACTCTCCTAATAAGGAACTATCACATAGTAGAAACTATTCATANCTTTGTTTTCTCNNAAANNGAATGAAGTATTGCNAATACATATTAATCTTGNATTTTATAANTTGTNGTTCATCTGTTAATGCTCAGCAGGTTTATGTTACTGCTGGCAATGCTTCGTCATATTANCACAAATCGGACAANTGTAGCCAGATTAAGAAAAGTGATGGCGCATTGTTTTCTGTTTCCTTAAACCAAACGAAATCAATTGGGAAAAAAGAATGTCAGTTGTGCTTTAAGAAGAATACTACGACTCCTTCACAGAAAAGCGGGCAATCACTTCAACAAACTCAACAAACAAATGTTTCTCCAGTATCAACAAGAAACGTAGAACTTGCAAAAACAGCAAAGGGAAAGCCAATCAAATTATTACGCATGTTGGTTATACAACTTCATACAATTCAAATTGGCTTGTTCCAAATTGGGTCGCCTATGAGCTAACTGCAAACGAGATTTCTGGTACATATCCAAGACCGAAGAAACCTTTTGAGCCTGCTCCAATGGTAAAAGGAAATACCGCTTGTCATGGTGATTACACAAATTCAGGATATAGTCGTGGACACATGGCTCCTGCTGCTGATATGAAGTGGAGTGAGCAGGCGATGTTGGAAAGTTTTTATCTTAGCAATATATGCCCCCAGATTGCAGAATTGAACGGTGGAGTATGGGAAAAGTTGGAGAACAGGGTTCGTGCACTGGCATCAGAATCCAACGTATATGTCTGCTGTGGACNNATTATGTCTNCCACACCACAAAGAATTGNTGGANATAAAGTCGCTGTTCCAACTAATTTTTTTAAGGTACTATGTNTGCAAAGAAATAGTAAATGGCAAGCTATCGGATTTGTGTTTCCTAATTCCGCTTGCAAGGGTAGTATGTTTAACTATGCAATGTCTGTAGATGAAGTTGAAAAGTTGACTGGACACGACTTCTTCTATAATATTCCTGATGATATAGAGACAACAATAGTATTTGTTAGTTGTTGATACTCAATATTATGCTGTTTATACGATAGAAAAGTGGAGGTAGAGATGGATTTACCTTCAAAAATGATAATATTTAACACATTTAACTTGTGCTAACACTCAAAACTTTGGCAAAATGGGAAAACAGGGAAAGGAGGAAGATGCGACTTCAATAGTCGAGACCGCATGAGTTAGGATGAGAATCTCAACATTTGCTCACCTAAACTTTACTTTATCTCAAGTGCATTTATAGTGCACTTAAAGTAAAGTGAAATAAAGGTGTTTTCATTTTTCAGGTTCTCTTTTTAAAAGGTCAGAACTTATTTCCATATCGAGAAAAATGATAACTTTGAATCAAACATAAAAGTATCGTAATCAATCAGCAAAATAAGTGAGATGGAATCACAGAAGATAAATCGAATAAAAATAGCATTAGTTGAGAACGGAAAAACAGCCAAATGGTTAGCTGAATAAGTTGGCAAAAACGATGCAACTGTTTCTCGGTGGTGTTCCAACAAAATGCAGCCATCACTTGATATGCCGTAAGGATTTTAGAACTACATGATGGTGATGTTAGAGGTTTGCTCATCAGCAATAAAGTATCGCCACGAATAGAAAGGAGATACTTGGTAGATATTCGAAATTCTCTTATTCACTCCGCCTGTGTGAACTTCATCAACGCCTTGGAGAAGATACAGGGAATAATACAGCAGTATGAAGAACGGACAGTAAAACTCAAAGCCGATGTCCCCAAACTTGAAGCCATCGTCTCAAAAACGTGGGGCAAGAAGGACGAGTTAAAGCAACTAAAATCAGGACTTGCAGCACTCGACCGAAAGATTACCGCTGAACTTGCACCAAAGCACGATGAGAAGAACGGCACGGAGGTAAAACAGGAGCAATCCCAGCAACCTCAGTCTGGAGTCAAGACGGTAACGACTACAAACACCGTTGTCGTTAAACCAATCATACCGAGCGGGGGCAAAAGCTCTCAATGGTTGCGGAGCTAATTGAAACATACCATTCAGTAACACGCGGAAATAAAATGAGTTTTAGACAGCTTGGATAATAAGAATAAGTCAGGTTCTAAGGAGAGAACAGCTGAACTCACGTTAGTTTAAACACATGAGTTTGTGTCTATATCCTCGGTGAGTATCATAGCACTTATTATAATCAGACGAAAAAAGGATAGTCCTTAGATGAATAAGACTATCCTTTTGTATATAAACTTTGAACCGAAACTCACATTGCTGCATTTACAAACAATCCATTATTGCCATATATCATCTNTACAAAAGGCAAGTCCTGTGATTGCTGTTCCTCCCACAATTCTTCAAACTGCTTTTTGTNAGTTACGCNTGGAGTGTTAGCCATATTGGGATGTGAATGCCACTCGCCCAANTANCTCACTTGATGATATGTCAANTTCGTTATCCTCTCNTATTCTGTTGTTAATCCTTTAAATCCTCGAACAAACGATACNGGGCTATGAATNCTGTCCTCTGGGGCTGGANCCATATAATATACGTAAATGCTATTATGGTCGCGGTCATAATTACCAAACAGGCATCCACCTGTTTCCTTATCTAATGATGCGGCTGTCATTGTCTGTATTTCCTTTTCTACNGNATCGGAAATNTAAATTTGAATACCGCCTAATTCTTCATGATGCCAATTTGTTATTGTCATNGGCAAACTTGATACTGTCCCATTTTCAGCGTCAAAGTGCCAAATATTCAAACAAGCTTGCCCTGACGTATAATATTTCCTAATTTGTTTTGAAATGATGGCCGACAACACACGTACATTCTCATAGTTAAGTATCATCGATTCCGATCTGCAACTGAAAGTGTTCGTACGCACAGTTTCTGTCTGTTCCAAATGTTGAGAAAACCTTTCATCCACTATTAGGTTACGATAATAATCCATCTCCAACAAGTCGAGACGAGAATTTCTTTCCTTGTCTTCCATTAGTAATACGACATCATCTCCTTTAGGGTTCAAAAATGAGGTACATCTACGGAAAGTACGTTCATTATTTGCAAGATTCCTTTCAACCGCTATGGAAGTGCTAAAATCCATTACTAGCTCAGTGTTCTTAAATAGACGTTCGCTATCATTCCGGTTTAACGTAAGAAAGCTTCCTTCCATGGCATTTATCTTCTGAAACAAGATGCCATGATAGGTGTCTTTGATGGAACGAACCTTTGAGGTCATAACTTTATCTGTGGCAAGAGTATGACGGCTAAGATTATGCGGCAGTAATATATCACAATCAACTAAATTGATTTCTTCGGAGCATCCTTGTCTTACCCAATGATCGATTACAGCAGATCCAAGTGTGCCAGTCCCAACAACACTCACATTATTGAAGTTATCTTTTATTCCATTATTAATGGCGTTTCCACAACGTGAAGTCATGAATTCTAAAAGTACAACTTCTACAGACAATTCATAAAACCATCTTTCAAACGCATCTTTAGCAAGAACGTTCTTTTTATGTACTATATCTTTAGGAAGGCAGTTTGTCTTGATGAGAAATAATTCTTGTGAAATCTTTTTATCATCTTTGCTTGTCTGAGTGATATAGATTGATATAACTAACGGAAGTGTAGCCTTTCCCACTATACTTTTTGTTAAAACAGCCAAGAGGTTGTCCGTCAAAGAGAATCGGTCAGTTGACTGAACGTCTTTCAAGTCTCCCATCGTTTGAGGTATTCGTACAAAATTGCTTGCATGGATCTTTTCAGTAGGAATACCTATCAAGTAGTGAGTAGCTTTACTTTTCTCAACAAACTCTAAAGTAGAAGAATTCTTCGTCTTTGGGGAGTACTTAATGTATGGATTACCACCTGAGCATTCATTTAAAATACAACAGACTTCTTGAAAACCGAAGAAAACTTCTAAAGGACGGTTCGCTTCATGCAATTTGTTTATGCTATTCAGNCTAAACCANCGTCTTATGGAATTTAAGAAATCGTGCGCATTAAATAGCGGTCGTATATCAGCAAATGCCACATCCGACACACATAGTGATACNGGTCGTGTAAACGGCTTTGCATTTGAATGAGGTAACTCTGTNGGAAAATCCTTTCTTAGCGCATATACTTCTGGTNTATTGACNTCTTCTGGATGGCAAATAATTGCAATTTCCTCCTCATCANGAATGTCAAAAANAGGCTCGTCNGGAATTTCAAGATGCGTCAAGCGCATTTTGATAATGGCATCACCTTTACCANTGACATAACACTGTACATCCTTNGTATAAGGATGTACTATGACTGNCTTATAGATAGCCTTGGCTCTCGAAAGGTTTAGGTGTTCACCTCTAATTGGAGAACCATTTGTTATTTTATNATTATAATNTGTCATCTGCCAGCTCGTGGTGCAGGGTTTGAAATAGACNTAGCTCCTGCCNCTATAGGATTCTCTCTAAGTGTCTTTCCGTTTTCGTTAATCTTAAAGATGATGGGCTGTGGTATGTTCCCCACTTTGCTATGTGTAGCAGTATTAAGGAAATGTGAAGAACCAGACTTCAGTTTCTTTATATATTGCAGTTTAGCTTCATAACAAGGTGGATTGTTACCATCGTTTTTAATCTCATTTGAAGACGCTATAATATGAGAAGAATTACCAATCTGCTTATCCAATATGGCCTCAGCAGACGGTTTAATTTCCTTCTTGTTATCAGGTTCGTTGAAGAAAGACCAAGAGCAATGATGAGGAGCAAGGAAGATATTCCACTTCAATTTTTCTTCATCTGTATTATTGTCAAGTATGTGTTGCCATATTTCGTATTCTGCATCACCTCCCATCAACACGCGGCTTTTGTACCCCGTGTATCCGTCTATTTTAAATCCGAACTGCATTACGATTGAAGTAGCATTCTTATTGTCATACTTCTTGCTTGTTTCAACATCTTCTTTAAATGGGGCATGAATGAANATTTCCAACCAAGAAAGNCTTGTTCCNTGGACAGTTGTTACGAGTTTGCCAGGAACATAACAATATCTGCTATCAAACTCTTTGTCTTTATCGTATCCGATAATTCTCAAATAGTTACCCTCAGAGCCATTAAAGTTCGCATCATCATCGTATAGCTTTCTACGACGTTTAGCTTCTTTGCGTATATCTTCTGCGGGTGCAGACAAATTATTGTTTAATCCGCGAGGTGTAATCCACAGTTCTTCAATGATAATCTCATCCTTATTTTTGTCCTTGTCGTAGTCTGCCACATCTCCATGATAGAAATTTCCTGCAAATCCTTTGCAATGATCATCGTGAGGATGTGTGCTAATAAAAAGATCCACAAAAGGACGTCCCAATCCATCCTTTTTCAGTTCTTTCAGCAAATCTGCTTTTACATCAAATATCACTTGCTTTCCATGCCCATCGGTAAGGTCTGCCAATATTTGGCAATCCACTATAATTGTCTTGCCGTTATCTAACTTGATCAGCGTGCAATCTGCATTGCCCACTGGGTAATACTTAATAATGTGTTCCATAACTTAAATTTTTTAGTAATTATTCTTGTCATCATCTAAATTCATAAAGACGTTATATAATCTCTTAGCATATCTTCTCCNATTTGTATATGCAAACNANGNGGTAATAANNNANACCACTACACTAATAATTCCTNCTCCCCAAAAATAACGTCCAAGTGGTAGTGACATGCCCCAACTGCTTATTGCTGCAAGAGCAAACAAAACAATACCATCCAAAAATATTGCCGCAGTAAGGTTTCGATAAAAGCCATAAATGCAGTTATAATCGAATAGTATATCATCAAATCTAGTTACATCCAGCAACCAATTTACAGCTTCATCTACACGCTTCACATATTTCTTATTCTTGTAAGTCTTGTGCTTTATCGACTGAAGGTCTATTCCCTTTTTGGATTTGATTTTCTTTCGTATAGCGGCTTTGTTTTCCTCCGTAAACTCATCATCACCGGCATATAGCATTGCTGTTGTTGGCTTCAACCTATCGCAAAACAGTATCTTGCCTGGATATACCAATGAAATGTCTCTTAGGACAAGTCGTAAGAAGAAAAATAGTGCAGAACTGATAGCTCCTAATGACATGGCATAAACCAAAGCCTTGCCCCACATCTTAGTTTCAAGGAACTCATCTATTCCCATAGCAAGTCCCACAAAGATTGGGACTACGAGAAAAATATAGGCAGGTTTTATACGTGCTCTACTATAATAAACCTTGCTACGCTTTTCTTTTGTATCTCTATCTATCTGTCTCATATACTTTATTTTAAAACAAACACCAATAACTTGGGTTATTTGAATCCTCGGGAGCACCTTCATTTTTGAAGCACTCTTGATTATACGCATCCGCAAATGATTTATTGGAGCAACTCACATGCATTTCGCCATTATTGTGGATGTCAATCAAGATGTTTCCTCCTTGGTTGTTCTGGATGTGCACTAACCCTCGACTATTCCACTTATCGTATGCAAGATGCTGGCACTTGGCATTTCCAACAAGCGTCAACCTAGGTTTCATGATATCAAGGAACGCAAAATCTTTATCGCTGTCTCTACCATGATGTGGTGCAATCAAAACATCCAAATTCGAGATGTCTGCTTGATGTTTTTCAAGCAGATGGTTTATAGTCCCCATTCCAGCATCTCCGCAAAAAAGGATTTTTCATCCCTGAACGCAATAGAGAATAACATATGAAGAGTCGTTCCAATCTTCTGCCGACTCTGCTGATTTTATTAGCTCTTTCGTAGGAGATAGTATCTTGAGATAATCATCAGATAATACACCATTATCATCCGCTGCAAAGTATTTAACAACAGTTCCATCATAGAATAGCAAAGACTTTGGATTATTTACACTATTGCGTAAACGCTGATAGCAGTCCCAATCTTCTTTCTTATAACGTCCACATTTGCCGTGCTCATCAAAACTCTGCACCTTAATATTTGCCGTATCCCAAAAATTCAAAATTGGCTTGCTGTTTGCAAGATTTGTAAACCGTCCATGTGATTCATGTCAGGGTGAGTCTGAATGTATCTGAAGATGCTCGATATATGCCATCTTTTTATATATTCCACTGGATTTGTTGGATAGGCTTTCATGTTGAAATTTCCCTTGATGGAATTGACAGACTCAGTGCTAAAAGTAACAATAGAGGGCTGCTGTTCAACAATGTTTCCACAACAAATATCTATCATTGTGACCTTTCCATTATCATGCTGAATAATAGAACAGTCACCTTCATCAACATTCAAAAAATGGATTTTAGCCATAGACGATAAACTTTTATTGGGAGCGACATTACTCCAATGTAAATTTGAGCAAAAACAATGCCAAACGCATCAATCATAAGAGTTGAGCCGCAGATAGACTACCGCTATTATTATGTAATGTCATATTGGCATGTTTTGTCATGGATGTAACGAAATAATGACATAGAAAATAATATCGTCTTTTTCTTATTGCTGTTTACTTTGAATACATGAAATAAACCGTATACTTCGTGAAAAGCTAAACTTTGAGTCACCTCTTAAGCGTTTTTTTAACAACTATATTAACTTTGCACTTGCTGTTGGACTCTACAATCAGTTCTTCTACTTTGAAAAGCATTTAGTGCCAGCAAAAAAAGTGAAAGAGACCTCCCCTGTTTGCTGATTTATCTGGTCATTGCATACATACTAATACCTCCTCCCTTCTTCTTGGAATAATTCAAGAAGTTAGGTCTTGCAAGAGCACGCCATCCATTTGTGACTTCTGAAGCATCCCAATTAGTGAGTGTGTCAGCCGCACCATTAGAACCGCCAGAACTCATAACAGGGTGTACACCTCCGAGGTATTCATTGAAAGCACTGACCATTCCCTGAGTTATGCCGCCAATCTCATGAAGCATCTGAGGTGTGCGCCATTCTGCCATGTTCTTTTGCATTGGCCGGTAGTCAACCCATATGATACCGTTGAGCAAGTCATTGGTGGCTTTGGTACAATTCACCTCGTGAGCAGGATTTATACCAAGTTTGTTTGCCATGGCGAGAATACCACATAGGACAATGTTGATTTGCCTTTGGTCATCATAGTCATTCTTGCCAGACTTGCCAAACTTCTGTATCTCGCTTCTCGCTGCCAGAATACACTTGTCAANTAACGTAGTCTTGGCATNCTCCTTCGCTTCTACTTCTCGTCTTGCTTTTTCTTCACGAGCNTGTTGCGCNTTCTTTTNCTGTTCACGGATGGCATCCCATGTGCGTTCCATTTCGGGGTATGACCAAATCAGATTCCAACGCATCGACAAATCATTATAGTTGTGTTCCGCAATTTCAGCACGTTGTTGTGCGTCTTTACACTCCTTTATAAGCGCACTTTTCTCATTGCGGAGTTTAGTTACGGCATTCTCATCCAACAATGAGATTGTCGTTTTGAGAGATTGATTGGTGGCTTCAAGATTGAATACCTGAGTCTTTAGATTCTTGTTCTCTTTGGCTAACCGCTCATTCTCTTTTATCAGTTTTGAGAGTTCACCTTTATAATATTTGTAGATGTCTCTACATAGAGTTGTAGTATTGCTGTTGTAATTAGTCTGACTAATACCCAGGTTTGTCTGCATATCAGTGAGAGCCTGACGTATGTTTTTCATACGATCTTCACGCCATTTCTTCTGACCCATCTGAGGAATTGGCTTGCCTAATTCTTCTTCAATTTTAGTCTGTGCAGCTTTCAGGATGCCGTCAATACTCAGATGTGGAATCTTCAGTTCCTCCTCTGAAACAGATGCAAGGTTCTTGTATAATTCTTTGAGATTGGCGTCCTGTTCTGCCATTTCTTTCTTGCGTTCTGCATCCTTTGTCTGTTGTTCAAGTTCGGTTTTCTTATCATCGAGAAGGCTGATGGCTGACTGCTTTTCTTCAAGTTTTTCCTTGGCAGCACGCTCCGCTTCGAGGATATTCTTGTTCTTGTGAACATGATCAAACTGCTCCTCAAACGGTAATTCCTTGATGCTGATACCACGTTCAAGTCCATACTTGTGACCTACTTCATTATAGTAGTCCGTATGCATCTTTCTGTAGGTATTCATTACNTNATACTTNGNCTTGCCGAAGATTTTTGCGTNTGNAACACNTTCNTNTTCNTCTTTGACTTTCTCCGTTNTNGNGTACTTATCNCGNTNTTCNTCTGNTAACTTTTTCCATTGCTTGGATGAAAGAACCACCTTGGGATCGTCATTCTTTACATAGAGAAAAGTCTTGCGTCCACGAGTCTTAACCTGTGCAGCTGGTATGATCTGAGCCTGTGCGTGGAGAGTAGTTTCGTCAAGATGAACGTTAAATCCGATGACGTTTTCTTCACCTACCCAACGACAAAGAAAGTCGTATGTATCCTTTGCCCAGTTTTCAATTCCAGCTTTACGCTTGATGTGAGCATTGCTTCTTTGAAGAGTCAAATCTACATCCTGATCACCATAAGCAAGGCGATGAAGTATATCATGATTACCGCCAAAGATGATTGTAAGAGTACAGTTTGGACTGTTATCTGCGATGACATCAGGATTGTCTTTCTCGTAATAAGGGGAGAAATCAAGTCCGTCCAAACGATTCTTCACACGCTCACCAAGTGGTATAGGATTTGAACCTAATTCCAAAGGTACTCTTCTGGAATCAAGCTCAAAGTTCAGATGCTTACGTGTATAATCATAGTGATTATTGGTGTCCTGATTCTTACGTTGGTACATATCCTTATCCCATCTACGACGTTCAGGTTCTGCANCTTCAGCAGCGGAAAAGGACTTGGCANAATCGCCGACATGTATTGATGCGCNTGGTGTATTATCCATAGTTTGAAGTCTGANTTTGTTTATCTGATAGAACAGATGATATGATTATTGACAAGAGGGAAATGAATAAAAAGGTACATTGCAGGTCTCGGGCGCAAAACCAGAGTGGAGGGTCAAGGGAGAGAGTCACTCCCTTGTATCTGCCCAACAACTGGCAGGATGGTTACAAGGAAGGATAACCCCTCGGAGAGCATAATGGGACTTTTTAAGGGAACCGACGCAGTGGTGATTCTAAAAGTCCATATTTATTTATGGGATTATATTATGTTATGGGATNATAACGCTAATCCCCTCGTCCCCTGACGTGCCTCCAAACTGGTAGCGCATTACAGTCGTGGCAAAGCTATCTGCTGGTCGTACTGCTTAGCGAGTCCATCCTTTGTCGCGGAGATAGACAAAGAGGTAACTGCGATAGCCGTTTCTCGCTACGAGTTGCTGAGTATGGGCGTGTGCTGCCGTTCGTTCGGTCTCTGCAAGTTGCTTCCATACCTCGTATGCCTGTGATTCGTTGTCACCGGTCTTGTTGTACAGGTCTCGAAGAATGGCAAACGAACGCTCGGAATCGGATGCGTCGAAAGCGTCTGGACTTTCGTTGCGAGATACTGCCGTACTGACGGTTGTTGCTACTGTTACGTCTCGCTCGGTTTTGCAGCGGCCGCTCGTTTCGTTAGCGACTTCTGGCGGTTTTGTAATGTTAGCACTGCCTACAGAGTCGTCATCAGCAATAGCGACATCTGAGTTATCGGACGAATCATTGTCATCAGAATCCTCGCCGCTGTCGCTGCCATCGTTGCTTGTAGCAGAACAACCATCCTGCTCAGCGGTTGCATCCGACTTCTGCTTCTTGTTCTTGGACTTGCCCTTGGCAGATTTGCCTTGGGCGTTACTACTGTTGGTCTCGCTCTGCTTCTGCTTGGCTGCACGGAAATTGTTAAGGTCAGCCACGAACAGCTGATACAGAACTTCCATGCCACCGTCAGCGAACTTCTCTGCCTTACCATCGATAAGGTTTTGGTACAGAGCCTTGACCATCGCCCCAACGTCAGAGTTGGAACGACTGCACAAGACCTCGGTATATTTGAGGTCGAGTGGAAGATGTGTAATCTTCATCATCTTGCTACGGAAATAAAAAGGTTATACATGGGGGTTAATCAATATCCCCGCCCTCGTCCTTTGCCGCGATGCGGTTGGCACGAACCCATGCGAGGAGTTCCTTTCGCTCAAAAAGAATGAGTTTGCCATGAGGCTTGTAATATGGAATCTCGTGTGCGCTCGTCAACTTGTACAGAGTGCTGCGGGAAATTCCGATGTAGAGCGAAGCCTCTTCGAGTGTGAGCACATCCTTGCCGTTGCGAAGGATGTGCTCCTGGTTGTCGATACGATGCTTCAATTGTGAGACCTGAAGAATCAGGTTCTCTGTTTTCTCAATATTGCTGAT
>WFLX010022700.1_pt1 | contig 29730 bp, 27 predicted proteins | sample 4967041 | NCBI WGS metagenome assembly WFLX01 (sample SAMN12857096, study PRJNA449069) | gut metagenome | isolation source: stool from male and female vole | host: Microtus ochrogaster | place: USA:Florida | collected 2017
GGGGTACTGGGAACCGATTAATAAAAATGACGTTTCTTTTTCTAGAGGAGTTATTAAGTTTACACTTTTTGGGGTAGTGAGGATTGTCAGCAAGCATTTAGGTTGGTTTGACCGTCTGCTTGGCGCGCGTATAGGTTTCCGTCGCTATATCTACGGCTTGGCGCGCTTTATATATAATAGGAGATAGCGTACCCGGTTATATGCCATTGTTGTCGCTTGGCATCTGTCGCCGTGCGGACATTAATGGCTGTATTTGCTGTTTCAGGGGAATGGTGAGATTTTTTTATGGCAAGAAAAAAATGTAAAAATTTGCACATCCGAGAAAAAATGTTTACCTTTGCAACCGAATTTGGATTGTCAGGGAAAGCCTGATGGCCTGTAATGCAGTTTAAGGAGAGATGCTCGAGTGGCTTAAGAGGCACGCCTGGAAAGCGTGTAGGCGCCAAAAGTGCCACGGGGGTTCGAATCCCCCTCTCTCCGCTCTCAACAAGAATTTGCCGGTATGATTGGCGGATTCTTGTTTTTTATATCGGATATATACCTTTTTTACAGTCCTTGTCAGCATGTTGCGAGAGCGTATACATGGCGATAGTAGCCTGATATGCTGGTAAAAGTGTTGTCAGGAGTGGTATTTGCTGAGTGGAAATACAATAAAATCGGGTGCAAATGCGTAATAATAGCTCACGTTAGTCAACGGTTGCTTCCGCTGTTCCTTCTGCCAATACGATGCTGATTTTGTCGCCTGCCGCTATTTGTGTGGCTTCTGTAACGGCCTTTCCGTTAAGCAGTGTTATGGAATACCCCCTTTTCAGAATGTTTATAGGGTCGAGTGCGGTCACACGTTGTGCAAGGATATTGAGGCGGTTGTGCTTGCGTTCCATACGTGTCGTGCATAACCACGGCAACTGTTGGGCAAGCATGTCGAGACGGCTGCACTCTCTCTGCATGCGGCTTTGTGCAGCATGCGACAGGCGTTGCGTAATGTTTTCAATGTGGTTGCGTTCTGTCAACATACGGTTGCTGACAGAGTAGGCGATACGTTGCTCCATGCGTTGCAATGTCATTTGCTCCTCTTGCATTCGCATGGTGACGCAGTGCGATATGCGTGTGGCGCAATCATCGATTAGATTGAGTGTGTCTGCAAGGTGGGCGATAAGAAATGCCGCTACGGCTGTTGGTGTTTTTTGGCTCACACAGGCTATGATGTCAAGTACAGAGCGGTCACGTTCGTGTCCTATGCCGGTAATTACGGGTAGCGGAAAGTTTGCCACGTTCTCAGCAAGCGGCAGGGTGTCGAACCCGGATAAGTCGGCAGTGCTGCCACCGCCCCTTATTATTACTACAACNTCGAATGTGTCTGCCTGTCTGTTTATGCTTTCCAAGGCCTGTATGATGCTGTCCTGCANCATCTCTCCCTGCATGATGGCGGGGAAANGCTGTGTGGTGAACTTGANACCGTATTCGTTGTTGNTTAGTTGCGCGTTGAAATNGNCGTATCCGGCTGCCGTGGCACTGGATATTACGGCTATACGCTGTGCGAAAAGTGGTATGGGTAGCGTCTTGTTCATGTCGGCTACACCCTGCTCCTGCAATGCCTTTAGAATCTCTTGTCGCCGGCGTGCCATGTCTCCCATGGTGTATGACGGGTCTATATCGGTGACAATCCATGAAAAACCGTATGCCTCGTGGAAATTGGCCTGTAGCCTTAACAACACCTTTTGGCCGCTGTGCAGTGGCTGTCCTGTTGCGTTCGTGAAACGTGGTGACAACCTTGCCCATGTGTTGCGCCAGCAACATGCTCTGGCTTGCGCCACCGGTGTATTGCTGTTGTCGTCTTTCTCCACAAGCTCCATATAGCAATGGCCGCGGTTTTCGTGCACTCCTGACAGCTCGGCTGTTACCCAATATTCTTCTGTCATGGAGAGTTCTATGACCTGTCGCACTAAGCTGTTGAGCTGAAAGAGGGTGAGTGATGGCGTATTGTTGAAAGGCATGTCTTTTAATAGGTTATGTTTTGGACTGCAAACCGCGGCTGTTGTGCCGCCTGTGTCTTGTGTATGGCGACGGGATGTTGAAACGATGCAAAGGTAATGGAAAAATACCGCATGGCAAAATATTTTCCTTTGTTTGTTTTGTTATACGCAAAAAAATGCTTAACTTTGCAGTGGCCATGTTGTGTGATGGCCTCAAGACAAAATGAAAGACCTAAAATATGAGTAACAAACAGGCAGCCTTGGAGCTGGGGACAAAGCCTATTGGCGCATTGTTGATGCAATATGCCCTGCCGGCTATTGTTGCTATGGTGGCTTCCTCCTTATATAATATGATAGACAGCATATTCATAGGGCAGGGGGTAGGTGCCATGGCTATCTCCGGTCTTGCCGTGACTTTTCCCTTTATGAACCTTTCTGCGGCTTTCGGTGCGGCCATAGGTGTGGGTTCGGCAACCTTCCTTAGTGTGAAACTTGGGCAACGTGACTATGGCATAGCCAATGCCATTTTGGGCAATTGTGTGGTGCTTAATATTCTGATCGGTATTGTTTTTGGCGGTGTTTGTCTTGTGTTTCTGGATCCGGTATTGCGTTTTTTCGGGGCAAGCGGAAACACTTTGCCCTATGCCCGTGACTATATGGAGATAATTTTGTTGGGAAATGCCTTCACACATCTGTACTTTGGGCTTAACGCCGTGCTGCGAGCTGCCGGAAAACCGCGTGTGGCGATGCTCCTGACAATATTTACCGTGATATTAAACGCTATGCTTGACCCGTTGTTTATATACACATTCGGGTTGGGAATACGTGGTGCGGCTTACGCTACCGTGTTGTCACAGATTGTGGCTTTGTGCTGTCAGTGGTTCCTGTTCAGCGATAAAAAGGAACTGTTGCATTTTGAATATTCCCAATTCAGGGTTAACGCACCTATTGTACGCAACATAATCGGGGTCGGTATATCACCTTTTTCCATGAACGCCTGTGCTTGTTTGGTGGTTATATTCATCAACAATACACTGCTGAGTTATGGCGGTGATATGGNTGTCGGGGCGTATGGCATAGCCAATCGTGNCGCNTTTGTATTCGTNNTGGTAACTCTNGGGGTCTGCCAAGGCATGCAACCGATAGCGGGATACAATTATGGGGCACAGAATTACAGCCGTTTACAGGAAGTATTGAGGCTGTCTGTCATCTCAGGCACATCGGTTTGTACCGTCGGTTTCATTATTGCGATGTTTGCGCCGGAGCCTGTCGCAAGGCTGTTTACGTCAGATGCGACTCTTATAGCAATGTCTGTAACGGCGTTACGCAATATCATGGCGATGTTCTTTATTGTTGGTGCGCAGATGGTCATAACAAATTTCTTTCAGTCTATCGGTAAGGCTAAGGTGAGTATCTTTCTCAGTCTGTCACGACAGTTGGTCTTTCTTGTGCCTTTGTTGCTGGTTCTGCCAAAGCAGTTAGGGCTTGACGGGGTGTGGCTTGCTATGCCATTGTCTGACGCGGTGGCTGCACTCATGGCCTATTTAATGCTGTGGTCATACATCAAAAAACTAAAATAACCTGCTATTATATGGACAATCTCATAATAAGCGTAGGCAGGCAGCTGGGTAGTGGAGGCTGCGAGATAGCCAAAATGTTGTCAAAAGAGTTTGGTTGTAAGTTTTATGACAGCGAACTTGTGAATATGGCTGCGGAGCGAAGTGGCTTCAATCCGAAGATATTTGCAAATAACGATGAGAAGCATGGCAGTCTGAAATCGCTCTTCGGGTCGTTCTCTGCAAGGATAGGGCGGATAGGAGGACAGTTTTATAACAGCAGCATTTCGCAGGAATCGCTGTTTCAGATACAGAGCGAGGTGATATTAAAGGCGGCACAGGAAGGGCCTTGCGTGTTTGTGGGGCGTTGTGCTGACTATATATTACGACAGAACAGCCGTTTGTTCAGCGTCTTCATTACAGCGGATGATGATGTGCGCGCCGCTGTGATGGCAGAGCGTTTGGGATGCGATGTGGCCACTGCCCGTAAGTATATAATAAGGAAAGAGACGGCGAGAGCCTCATATTATAATTACTACACATCAAAATCGTGGGGCGATTCCCGCAGTTATGACNTCTGTATCAATTCGNCCATACTGGGATTGGAGCGTACGGCGCAANNGATAGCACGAGTAATAAAGGAAAAATACGCCGGAGATGGGACGTTATCGCAATGATATTGGTACCACATCCATNATAAATAAGCAAANTANATAACCANCAAATANCTGACAAATGAAAAAGATTNTNCTANTAGGTTNAGGCGAANTGGGCAAGGAGTTCGTTATTGCGGCAAAGCGTGCCGGGCAATATGTTATAGCTTGTGACCGTTATGATAATGCTCCCGCTATGCAAGTGGCGGACGAAAGGGAAATATTCTCTATGCTTGACGGTGACGCGCTGACAGCGGTAGTAAACAAACACCGTCCGGATATCATTGTGCCTGAGATAGAGGCCATACGTACCGAGAGGCTGTTTGACTTTGAGAAGCAGGGAATACAGGTGGTTCCGTCGGCAAAGGCGGTTAACTACACCATGAACAGGCAGGCCATACGTGATCTGGCCGCAAAGGAATTGGGGCTGCGTACCGCCAAGTATTTTTATGCGAAGACATACGATGAGATGCTTGAGGCAAGCAAAGTGATAGGCTATCCGTGTGTAGTTAAGCCGCTGATGTCAAGCTCCGGTCACGGACAGAGCACCGTTAAGAGTGAGGCTGAGCTGCGAAAGGCTTTCGATGACGCCATGGCCGGTTCGAGAGGTGACGTAAAAGAGGTTATAATAGAGGAGTTTATCAATTTTATTTCAGAGTTCACTCTGCTGACAGTAACACAGAAGAACGGCCCGACTCTGTTCTGTCCGCCGATAGGACACGTGCAAAAGGGCGGTGATTACCGTGAGTCGTGGCAGCCATATCAAATCTCTGATAATGATTTGAAGGAGGCTCAGCAGATGGCTGACAAGGTGACTGCGGCACTTACAGGAGCCGGTATCTGGGGTGTTGAGTTCTTCTTGACCGACAGCGGTGTTGTATTCTCAGAGTTATCTCCACGTCCTCACGATACTGGTATGGTGACATTGGGGCATACTACTAACCTTTCTGAGTTTGAATTGCACTTCAGAGCCGTGATGGGATTGCCCATAGCCGGCATTCATTTGGAGCATGCCGGGGCGTCAGCAGTGGTGTTGGCTGACAAGGATTATGCCGGACAGCCGCAGTATAACTTACTTGATGCTCTGAAAGAAGACCATACAAGAGTGCGTATATTCGGCAAACCAGAGGCGCATAAGGGTCGTAGAATGGGCGTAGTATTGACATACGGGCCTGTAGAAGAGGGCACGGATGCACTGCGGGAAAGGGCTAAGCGTCTTGCAGCCACTGTCCTTTGAGATTATATTCGTCTGCGTTTTATTATTTGAAAATATTGCATTTGCGGGGCGGATGTATTTGCGTCCGTCCCGTTAAATATAATGTTTAGTGAATGAAAAGAGAAACAATATATGGGGTTATGCTCATAACGGCAGTGTCGGTCGTTGCATTTCTTATGGCAATGATACCTGCTGTCAGGGCGTTGTCACTCAGTTCGCTGATTATGGGCATAGTGTTGGGCATGGTATTTGCCAATACCTGTCGCCATAAAGTTCCCGCTACATGGGAGCCGGGGTTGAAGTTTTGTTCCAAGCGTATGTTGCGTTTGGGTATTATTCTTTATGGCTTCCGGCTCACGTTTCAGGATGTTGTGGCTGTTGGTGCAGGCGCGGTGGTGGTAGATGCCGTTATTGTAGTGGGCACGATATTGCTTGGTCTTTGGTTTGGCGGCATGATACGGCTGGATCGTGAGAGTACCCTTATGACGTCTACCGGCAGTGCTATTTGCGGTGCTGCTGCGGTACTCGGAGCGGAACCGATAGTGAAAGCCGAGCCACATAAGACTGCTGTTGCCGTAAGTACGGTGGTTATCTTTGGCACTATATCCATGTTTCTCTATCCGATAGCCTACAGAGCCGGCCTGTTCGATGACTTTACCGCACGCCAGATGGGCATTTTCACAGGCAGTACGTTACATGAGGTGGCTCATGTCGTTGGTGCCGGCAATGCTATGGGCACTGAGATTGCCACATCTGCATTGATTGTCAAGATGGTCAGGGTTATGATGTTGGTACCGGCTTTGCTTGTTATGAGCTATTGTTTGNCTCGAAAAGCGGTTGCAGGCTGTGGGTGTGACGACGTGACAACACCGGGGTGCCGCGAGAAATGCAACATCACGATACCTTGGTTCGCTTTTATTTTCTTGCTTATGATAGCCGTAAACAGTCTGTCGCATGTTGTCTTTGCGGGAGAAGAATGGTTCAAAACGGTGTTGCAGATAATAGAAATCGTTTCCACTTTTATGCTGACAATGGCTATGACAGCCCTTGGCTGCGATACCAGTATAGCCAAATTCCGTCAGGCAGGCGCCCGTCCCTTTGTGCTTGCCGCCCTGCTTTATGTGTGGTTAGTGGCCGGCGGATACCTCCTGTCGCGTTATCTTGTACCGATATTATAATCCTAATGCAATGTTAAAGCAATGTCTCCGGTAGCAATTTTCCATTCCCCGTTTGACAGTAAATTCGGCATTCCGCGACAGGCCGGAGTGGTTCAGACCCTGCGTGGTACCATAATGCTGGAGAAAGAGTACCGTACCGCCGAGGCTATAAGAGGTCNTGAGGGCTTNGATTATCTGNGGTTGATATGGNGTTTCTCCGCCAACAGACATGNNGCNAAGGGCGTTACNGTNCGTNCCCCACGTCTTGGCGGCAANAAACACATTGGGGTATTTGCCACACGCTCCCCCTTTCGTCCCAATCCTTTGGGTCTTTCGGCTGTCCGTATTGATTATATTGACTACGAATGTGCCAATGCCCCGGTTATACATGTGCTTGGCGCAGACCTTATGGACGGTACACCGATATACGACATTAAGCCATATATACCTTATACCGATGCGCATCCTGACGCGAGAGGAGGCTTTACTGACAATGCACAGTGGCAGGCTTTGCGTGTAGTAGTGCCTGAAGAGTTGCGAGATATGGTTACGGAAGAACTGCAATGTGTGCTTGAGCAGGATCCAAGGCCACAGTATCACAATGATCCTGAGCGCATTTACGGCATGCCATACAATGGTATGGACGTACGTTTCAAGGTCGATGGCGATATGCTTACGGTGGTAGAAGTTATAAAATAATCTCTGCCAGGAACAGACATGAATGCAAAAACAGTTGAAAACTTAATAATGACACATCTAAATAACTATACAATGATTATGAGAAAACTATTTATCGCGGCACTCATGGCAGTGCTGACAGTCTCGCAGTCGTATGCTGCCAAGAAGGTACAGAAAGACCTTTTTCCGGATGGTACGGAGATACCGGAGTGGTTCCGCAATACGGATGCAGTGAATTTGCAGAGCCTTGGCAAGCAATATAAGTTGACGGACTACCGTATTTTTGCCGATGGCAAGGTGCATACTGACGAGATTCAGGCTCTTATTGACAAGGCAGCCGCTCAGGGAGGCGGCGTGATTGTTGTGCCGCAAGGTGTCTATATGACCGGTGGACTGATGTTCAAGCAGGGCACACACCTATATCTTGAGGATGGGGCAGTGCTGTTAGGCTCAGACTTTATAGGTGACTATCCACTCGGAAAGACACGTATAGAGGGCGAGACATGCACCTATTTCGGCGCTTTAATCAACGCCGACGGCCTGGATGGCTTTACCATTTCCGGTAAAGGCACTATCGACGGCAACGGCTTGCGCTATCACCAGTCGTTCTGGTTGCGCCGCAAATGGAACAGAGCCTGTACCAACAAGGATGAGCAACGTCCTCGCCTTGTGTATGTAAGCAACTGTAAGAATGTGCAGATAGAGGGCGTAAAGTTGCAGAACTCCGCTTTCTGGACTACACATATATATAATAGTGAGAACGTGAAGCTGCTCGGATTGCGCATCTACTCACTCGGAAAGCCCGACGATTCCAAAGGGCCGTCAACGGATGCCATTGATCTTGACGTGGTAAAGAATGTGCTTGTCAAGAANTGTTACATGNCAGTGAATGACGATGCCGTAGCCATCAAGNGCGGTAAAGGGCCGTATGCCGATGCTTTTGAGAAGAAGTACGAGGGCGTTGAGNTACCTNAAGAGNACATAGGCAACGGCCCCAACAGCAATATCATAATAGAANACTGCGAGTATGGCTTCTGTCACGGTTGCCTTACCCTTGGTTCCGAGTCGGTACACAGCCGCAACATCATCCTGCGCCGCATCAATANCAGTTCGCAGGCCAATANCCTGCTGTGGCTGAAGATGCGTCCCGACACGCCGCAGCTGTATGAATATATTACCGTGGAGGATATAAAAGGGCCGGTNAAGAATTTCATTCTTGTGGNACCATGGNNANANNTCTATGANCTGAAGGGCAGGAANGACGCGCCGATGTCTTATTCAGACCATATAACAATGCGTAACTGCGATGTGGATTGCACCACGTTCTTCAATGTGAAGAAGCAGGACGATGTTTACCGTCTGTCCAACTTCAATTTTGAGAACATAACGGTGCGTGCCAAGAACAAGGAGTTCAAGCCTGAACTGATAGACAACTTTACTTACAAGAACATCGACATCAAATAACAACAAGCAAGCCCCGCACCGCTATTTCTGATAAGAAAATGCCGTGCGGGGCTTTTATTTGCTATGAATAGGTATGACGTTAGTGATGAGCGTCGGCGTGACGAGCTCATACATTCCATTGAGTATAACATAGAGAGATTATCAACAGAAGAACTGGAGGCTATATATTATGACCTTGTTTCAAAGGGGTACATAGAATTATAGCGGTAAACAGGGAAATATAATGAAAGAGAATCGCGATTCGCTTGATTTTGGAAAGGAACCGGTAGGCAGACTGTTCCGTAAGATGTTTCTGCCAACACTTGTTGGCATGATAGCCATGGTGGTGCTGAATATCACCGACGGCGCGTTTGTAGGGCATGGTGTCGGGAGTGACGNTTTNGNCNCTGTCAANATTGTTGCTCCCCNNTTTCTTGTCATTACAGGCATCGGTTTGCTTTTCGGCATAGGCAGTAGTGTTGTCGCAAGCATTCACATGTCAAAGGGCAACGGCCATGCAGCTGACATAAACATGACCCAAGGGTTATTGGTCAGTTTTATATCCGGATTGGTTGTGGGAATAATTCTGTTGCTGTTCCTTGAGCAGACGTGCAGGTTGTGCGGCTGTTCTGACACGCTGTTGCCTTTAGCCACCTCATATCTGAGATGGATTGCCATCGGAATGCCGTGGACTACATTTGGTGTAACGGCCGCCTTTATGGTGCGTCTTGACGGCTCTCCGCGTTTTGCCATGGTGGTCAGCAGCTGCAATGCAATGCTTAATATAGTGCTTGACTATATCTTTATCTTCCGGTTTAATATGGGTCTTGAGGGGGCTGCCCTTGCCACATCAATGGCATTTTCGCTTGGCTGCATTGCTCCGGCTGTATATTTATGGCGTTACACGGTAAATGTGCATCTGTGCAGGCTTAAACTTACCGCTACATCCATACGCCTTACGCTGCGTAATACAGCCTATCAGATACGCATAGGCTTTTCTGCTCTGCTTGGAGAACTGGCCATTGCGGCGATTATGATTGTCGGAAACTATTTCTTTATGCAATATCTGGGCGAGGATGGCGTGGCGGCTTATTCCGTAGGGTGCTATTGCCTGCCGATAGTATTTATGCTTGGCAATGCCATAGTGCAGAGTGTTCAGCCCATCGTTAGTTTTGCGTATGGAGCGCATAACAGCAGGCGTTTGCAGGCAGCCGGAACCATAGCGTTGCGCACGTCTGTAGTGTTTGGTGTCGTGGGAATGCTGTTTATGGCTTTAGGGGCAAATGTAATATCATCTGTTTTTCTGCCGATGGATTGCAGAGCCTATACTTTGTGTTGTGAGGGTTTGCCGTATTTCTCGCCGGCATTTATCATTGTTGCAGTGAATATTGTCATCATTGGTTATCTGCAGAGTATGGAAAAGGCATGTGCGGCAACTGTTTTCACGGTGCTACGCGGCTTTGTCTTCTCTATTCCCTGTTTCTTTTTGTTGCCGAGACTGATTGGGGTACCCGGATTATGGCTTGCGTTGCCTGCGGCTGAGTTGCTCACTCTCATTGTTATACTATCCGTAAAAAGGTTCTGACAAATGCCAAGCCCGGCATTGTCGCCTCTGTGGTTCATGCTTTGTGTGTCACAAAATGGTTCTGATGTATGTCTGACTGCGGACGGGATAATGTATTCTGTTTAATGATTAGATTGCGGTTGGAGATGTGGTGTGCCAGCCCCATGCCGCAATCGCACCCAAATTGCGGTGTGAAGGCATTGCGATTGCAGTGTAATCGCAATGTGATTGCACCGTAATCGCACCGTGATTGTTTCGGCGCTTGCAACATCCCTAAAATCAGTATGTTATAAATGTATAAACATTCATGCCCTGACATCGTCATTGGCGACGGCTGTCAGGGCATGAGTTTCTATCAGGTCTTGTTAGTGTATTGTTACCATTGTGGCGCCAAAGCCATATTGTTGGAACGAAGCGTCTTGGTAAGGGCATGAAGGATAGTGGCGACGCAGAATGTCAATGACAGCCTTGCGCAATACTCCTTCGCCGTTTCCGTGTATGAATACAATCTTGCGTCCTTTGTCGTTGCGGTGTGCTTCCATTGTGTCGCGTACCACTTTCAACTGGTATTCTTTTATGTCGCGCGGTTCCATGCCCGCTGTTGTCTCAAGCAGTTCACCGGCATGGAGGTCTATTTCCAGCAACTCGNTGNNGTGGTGTNTCCTGTCCCGCTTCTGTATGTCATCCTGCTTTGTCNTNTCTCTTAGCGCTTTTGCATCNTCANGACNCTCNNTGCGCATCTGCAGACGGCGTATTGTCATCTCAAGACGTATCACACGGGCCTCCAATGTCTCTGTCTCCGTTTCCGGCTGTTGTGCCGGCTTGGGTTGTATGGGTTGCGGTGCTGTCGCTTTCTTGCTCTGCTCCTGTTTTTTGTAGTATTCTTTCAACTCCGCTATGCGCAGGTCTTCCTCCGTTGGCTCTTGCGGTTTCTCTTTACGTGGCTTTGCGGCTACGATGTTCTGCTGTGGTGTTGCTTCGGCGGTTTCTTGTTTTTGTTCCGTATTGCTTACCACCACTACTTCTGATGCGCGTACGGGTATGTCGAATCCGTCCTCGTCCTGCACGAGTACTATGCCGTTTTTCTGAAATCCTGAGACAGTTCCTCCGCCGATGTCGTTAAGGAAACGTACCTTATCTCCTATATTAATGTCCATAGATGTTGATTTTATATGTATAGTAAATTCTTAAAATAGCATTGTCATGACCAAAGGAAGATGGTCGCTTACACCTCCGTGGTAATGGGGGCCGAGGTATGTGCGGCGTGGCCTGAGGCCACCGTTGTTGTCGTGTTCGAGCAACCATTGCGGGTCGTGTATGCAACATCCGGTCATACGCCGTGCCAATGACGGTGACAACATGATGTGGTCAAGGCTCTTCCATGCCCTTTGATACTTATACGTGCCTTTGGAGTGCTTACCTACGGCATTGTCTGAAGCCGCAATAAAGCCGTTTTCGCATAGCAGGCGTATGGACTTGTTGTTGCTGTAGTCGTTGAAATCGCCCGCTATTATGATATTGGCGTTAGGGGTGTGCAGGCGTATGCTGTCCGTCTCGCAAACGATATGCTGTGCCACCGCTATGCGGTAATGCTCCGTCTGCCATTGCCCGCCGCTCCTGCTGGGTGCGTGTACCGTGAATACGTGTATGGTGTCATCGGTTCGTGTGCGCCCCTTTACATAGAGAATGTCCCGTGTTGGCAGAGCTCCTTTAGGGGGAGTGATGCGTAATGACGTCCGGCTGATAATCTTGAATGTCATCGGGTTATAAAGCATGGCAACGTCAATGCCTCTTGGGTCTGCTGACTGTGTTATAATATATTGGTATCCGGCCGCTTTCAGCATGCTGCGTTTGGTGAGCATGAAGAGTGTGCTGTCGTTCTCAACCTCTGTCAGCGCCACGATGTCAGGCAGGTGTCTTGTGCCGTTCACATAGTCGCCGCATTGGTGTATCACTCTGCCTATGTCGTTCAGCTTGCGCCAATATCTTGTAAAAGTCCATTGGCGCTCTCCGTTGGGAGTAAACTCATAGTCTTCTTTTAGCGTGTCGTGGCGGCAGTCGAAAAGGTTCTCACAGTTGTATTCCATTACAACAAACGGCATTTGCTGTGCCGTGCTATTGGTGAAACACATTATTGCCGGCAGCAACGCAAGCAACAGCCTGATAAAAACTCTTTGTTTGGACATGGTGCTCCGGTCGTTACTCTTTCCAGAATTGCGGGGTGAAGATTATAAGCACGGAGAATATCTCCAGACGCCCCATTAACATCAGCATACAACAAATCCATTTGGCGATGCACGGTAGCTCATCCCATGACATGNNGNGGCCTATTTCNGTNCCTAATGTCNGTCNGACGNTACTGAGAGTGGAGATTNTTATNGTNATGGCGTTGGTGCTGTNTNTACCTNCCGCCGCAATGGTGAAGGCGCATACAATAAACAGTAGGCAATAGACCGTGAGGAAAGCGAGTAGTGTAACCCTTCGTTGCATGGGGATGTTTGTATCGCCTACTCTCAGCGGAATGATGGCTTTGGGGTGTAACATCTGCTTAAACTCATTGCTGACCATTTTCAAAAGCATCAGACACCGGATGGCCTTGAAGCCGCCGCTGGTGCTGCCGGCGCACCCGCCCATGAACATACATACCGCCAAAACGATCCATGTGACGTGCGGCCATTGCGCGGCGTCATCGTTGAACAGACCGGTTGTGGTCATGAACGAGACGACCTGATACACAGAACTGCGGAAAGCACGCTCGGTATCGTAGTTGTTTTGTGATATTAGTATCACCATTATAAAGGCGGTGAACACTGCTGTTGCGCCGACATAAAACTTGGCCTCGCTGTTGGTAAGAAGGCTTTTCGTGTCTTTGTTGATGGCAAAGCGGTACAGGAGAATGAAGTTTATGCCGGATAGGAAACAGAAAAAAGTGGAGACATATTCCATTGCCGGGCTGTGGAGAAACTCTATGCTGTCGTTATGGGTGGCAAAACCGCCCGTGGCAATGGTGGTCATGGCATAGTTTATGCTGTCAAACCATCCCATTCCCAACAACTTGAAGGAGGTAAGGCACAGAATGGTGAGAACTAAAAAGATAATCCATATAGACTGGGCCGATGTGGACAGCCTCGGATGCAGTTTCGTTTTTATCGGACCTGTGGTTTCGGCCGCAAACACTTTCATTGAGCCTCCGACTAATGAGGGCAGGATGGCAATCGTAAAGAATACTATTCCCAGTCCGCCAATCCACTGAGTGAATGAACGCCAGAACAATATTCCGTGCGGAAGGCACTCCACATCGTTAAGTATCGTGGCTCCGGTGGTGGTGAAACCTGATATGGTTTCAAAAAAAGCATTGGTGAAGTCGGGGATGTATCCTCCTATAATGTAGGGTAAAGAACCGAAAAGACTGAAGATGGTCCATGACAATGTTACTACCATGAAGGCATCACGACGGCTCAGGCTGTTGCCGGCGTTGCGGCCGAGGTATTTTAATAGTAAGGCAACGCTGCTGGTTATAAGTATGGATATGGCAAAAGGTGCTACGTCATCTTCCTTATAACCGATGGCAATACATAGACATAGTAACATGAACACTGCCTCAAGCAAGAGCAGCGAGCCCATAATCTTGTATATTAGTTTTGGAGTCATAGAGTGATTAGGGAACAGTCCGAATGAAAGACCTGACTGATGGGTTATTTCAGGAACAGCTTCTCAATACGTTTTAGATCCGTATTGTGGCAGAATACCATCACGATATCGCCCGCCTGTATTTGTGTTCCGCCGGAGATTAGCATGCCTTCCCCCTTGCGCACAAGTCCTCCGAGGGTGATTCCTTTTGGCAATCCAAGCTCAAAGATACGCTTTTGCGTTATTCTTGAACCCTCTTGGGCGGTAAATTCAGCTATGTCCGCTTTAGCCTGCATCAGGTATCTGACGTTAGAGGCTTTGCCTTCGAGCATCATTTCATATATTCTTGACGCCGCAATGGTCTTTTTATTTATTATGGTGCCGATGTCAAGACTCTCTGCCATGTCCACATAATCNATGTTTTCCACAACCGCTACCGTCTTCCTTACACCGTGACGCTTGGCCGTAAGGCAAGCAAGAATGTTGGTTTCGGAACTTCCTGTCAGCGCAACGAAAGCATGAGTGCTGCGGATTCCCTCCTCAATGAGCAGTGAAGTGTCTCGTGCATCGCCGTTAATAATGTATTCGGCTGTCTGTGGTAGAATATCGTTGAGAACCTCACAGCGTTGCGGATCTATCTCGAATATCTTGTATTTCATGTATTCCGGCATAATGTGTGCGGTGCGTACGGTGGTCTTTCCGCCGCCCATTATCATCACATTACTCACGTCAGTGTACTTCTCTTTGCCTACGATGCGCCTGACATGTGGAATACATTTCTGCGTGGTCATGAAGTAAGCCAGGTCATATAGCTGCAGAACGTCATTGCCTCCGGGTATGATTGTATCGTTATCCCGCTTTATTGCAACAATATGATAAGGATCATCCGGCCCGCAAAGCTCCTTCAATGGCTTGTTAAGTATCTCGCATGTCTCTCTGAGTTTTATGCCAAGCATAACCAAAGCGCCGCCATGTACATCCCACCGCTGCCTTACCCACGACATCTTCAGACCGCTGATGATATCCTGTGCGGCCAGCATCTCAGGGTAAATGATGGAGTCTATGCCCATGCGTTTGAGTATATCCTTGTTTATATTGTTGGCATACTCAGAATCTTCCACTTTGGCTACCGTTTGTTTTGCTCCGAGAGATTTGGCCAAAGCGCAGGCGCACATATTGACTTCCTGGTCTCTTGTGACAGCGATGAACAGATCGGCATCGTCTGTTTCTATCTCTTTAAGAGCCTTTATGCTTATTGGCGACGCGTGTATTGTCAGTACATCAAGGTCAGGATTGAGATTGTCCAAGGCCTCTTCGTCATTATCTATGATGGTGATGTCCTCGTTAGTTCTTGTCAGCAGTGTGGCGAGATAGTTGCCTATTGCGTAGGCTCCGGCAATGATGATCTTCATGATTTATTGTATAATTCCATAATAGTTGCCACAATAGCATCAGTATCAATGCCTGTTATGTGTTGCAGTTGTGCGATAGTACCATGTTCCACAAATGCGTCTGTTGGCAGCCCGAGACGTTTTACTGTCGGTGTCATGTCGTTATCGGCAAAGTATTCCAGTACGGCAGACCCTAATCCGCCTGCTTTTACACCGTCTTCTATGGTAATTACCTTTGTAAAGCGGTTGCCTACCTCTTGCAATATCTCTTCGTCTATAGGCTTGAGGAACCTCATATCGTAATGCGCCACGCTTATTTGCGGTGCGGTCGCTTTCTGTTTCTCTATTGCTTCTGTTACATTGTTGCCGATATGTCCTATTGACAGTATTGCAATGTCTTTGCCTTCAGACAACAATCGTCCTTTACCTATTTCTATTTCTTCCAAAGGACATCTCCAATCTTGCAGCTTTCCCCTTCCTCTTGGATAGCGTATAGCGAACGGTCCCTTGTCAGGCAGTTGCGCTGTGAACATCATTCTCCTCAGTTCATGTTCGTTCATCGGTGCGCAGATAGTCATATTTGGGACGGGTCTTAGTGCCGCCATATCGAAAACACCGTGATGTGTCGCTCCATCTTCGCCCACTATGCCGGCTCTGTCAAAGCAGAATACTACATTAAGGTTAGGTATTGCCACATCATGTATGATGTTATCGTATGCGCGTTGTGCAAAGGCGCTGTATATATTGCAATAAGGTGTCAGTCCCTCTTTGGCCATTCCGCCTGAGAATGTTACTGCATGGCCTTCGGCAATGCCTACATCAAACGTCCTTTCCGGCATTACATCCATCAGCTTGTTCATTGAGCATCCGGTAGGCATTGCTGGTGTTACGCCTACAATCGTTTCGTTCTGACGGGCCAGTTCCACAAGTGTCTCGCCGAATACATCCTGATATTTCGGCGGAAGGTTTTCTGGAGCCTCACATAATCTTTCTCCAGTTTCCGGGTCAAATTTTCCCGGTGCGTGCCATATTGTGGCGTCTTCCTCCGCCGGTTCATATCCTTTTCCTTTTGTAGTATGGATATGTAGCAGCTTAGGCCCTCTCATGTCTTTGAGGTGTCCTAATACTCTTACCAATTCTTTTACATCATGTCCGTCCACAGGGCCGAAGTATCTGATGTTCATTCCCTCAAAGATGTTCTGCTGTGACGATAACACTGATTTCACGGCATTGCCCAATCGGAGTACGATCTGTTTCCGTTTCTCGTCCATCAGACCGTGATTGTTCATCCATTTAGCGATGTTGTTACGCCATTTGTTATACGACTCGTTGGTATTGAGCGACAACAGATATTGTTTCATGCCGCCTACCGAGCGGTCTATGGACATATTGTTGTCGTTAAGTATTATCAGCAGGTCGTTAGGTGACGAGGATACGTTGTTAAGGCCTTCAAAAGCCAGTCCGCCTGACATGGAACCATCGCCTATTACGGCTACAACATGCCTCTTGTTCTTGTGCGATGCCACCGCCATTCCCAAGGCCGCAGATATGCTGTTGGATGCATGTCCGCAGGTAAAAGTGTCATATTCGCTCTCTTCCGGGCAGGGAAAAGGGTGTAATCCGCCCAGTTTGCGGTTTGTTGAGAATATCTCCCGACGCCCGGTAAGTATCTTGTGCCCGTAAGCCTGGTGCCCAACGTCCCACACAATGCGGTCTTCCGGAGTGTCATAAACATAATGTAAGGCCACGGTAAGCTCCGCAACACCAAGGCTTGACGCCAGATGTCCGGGGTTTACCGACAGCTCTTTCACTATATCGTCCCGCAATTCTTGGCAGACTACCGGCAGAACCTCCGCCGGAAATTTGCGCAGGTCTGCCGGAAATTGTATCTTGTTAAGATATTGGTAATTCACTTATGAAATGGAGATTATTTCACATTGCCGACTTTTATCAGGTATTCTGCAATCTGTACGGCATTCAGTGCCGCCCCTTTCTTTATCTGATCACCGGACAGCCAGAATGTCAAGCCGTTGTCGTTGGCCAGATCTTGGCGCACGCGTCCTACGTACACATCATCCTTTCCTGCTGTATATAGAGGCATAGGGTAGGGCAATCCTTCCATAGTCTCTTCCTCTGAAACCGGATTAGCCTTTGCTCCAACACGCTTAGGGTCGTCTATCAGCGTTACTCCCTGGGCGTTGCGCAGAGCCTCTTGTGCAGCTTCTACTGATATAGGCTCCTCAGTCTCTATCCATACAGCTTCTGAATGTGCCCTCAATGAAGATATACGTACACACATAGCAGAGCATTTTGCGTCGGTGTGCATAATCTTCTTGGTCTCGTTAAACATCTTCATCTCTTCCTTGGTGTATCCGTTGTCCGTGAATACATCAATCTGAGGAATCACGTTATATGCCAACTGATAAGCGAATTTATTCACTGTCGGCTGCTGATTCCCGGCCAGTTCCTTGTACTGTTGCTGTAATTCCGCCATGGCAGCGGCTCCCGCTCCTGATGCAGACTGGTAAGATGCGATGTGTATACGCTTGATGTGTGACAGCTTTTCAAGCGGCTGCAGGCACACCACCATCATGATAGTGGTGCAGTTTGGGTTTGCTATTATGCCGCGAGGGCGTGTCAATGCGTCCTCGGCGTTACACTCCGGAACCACCAAAGGCACGTCATCTTCCATGCGGAATGCGCTTGAGTTGTCGATCATTACGGCGCCATATTTTGTGATGTCATTGCAAAACTCCTTTGATATGCCTGCTCCAGCGCTGGTGAATGCTATGTCCACTCCCTTAAAGTCGTCATTGTGCTGCAGCAATTTCACCTCATACTCTTTCCCACGGAAAGTGTATTTGGTTCCGGCAGACCTCTCTGAGCCAAACAATACGAGTTCATCGACAGGGAAATTTCTCTCGTCAAGCAAGCGAAGGAAGTCCTGTCCCACGGCACCGCTTGCACCTACAATAGCTACTTTCATTTTCTTTTCCTTTATATATAAGTTGTTTTAATCCTGTATAATTTTGTCTGCAAAATTACAAATTTTTACTTTAATCTTCGAATAATTGAGATTTTTTTTGCAATTTTGCATCAAAAAACAATCGAAGTCAATTCTTTCGCTATTCAAATAGCCAAGCAAACACAAACAAATGGCAGACTGTTTTCCTGTTACTAACCCAACCATGGTGTTCTTCACCGTGCTTATAATCATACTAATTGCGCCTATAGTGATGAGCAAGTTGCGCATCCCTCACATCATAGGCATGGTGTTGGCCGGTATTGCCATAGGCCAATACGGTTTCAATATCCTTGTGCGCGACTCCTCGTTTGAGCTTTTCGGCCGTGTGGGACTGCTGTATATCATGTTCCTTGCCGGTCTGGAGATGGACTTCGCCGGCCTGAAACGCAACTTCCGTAATGTCGGTATCTTCGGCTTTCTTACTTTCTCCATCCCGTTCGTGCTGATGTATTTCACCGGTATTTACCTGTTACACTACGGTTTTCTCGCTTCAATCCTACTTTGTTGTATTATGGCGAGTAACACACTGATAGCCTATCCTATAGTTACCCGCTACGGATTGCAGAAGCATGATGTCTCGGTTCTCTCCGTTGGTGCCTCCATGCTGTCCCTTCTGATGTCTCTTGTGGTGGTGGCGGCTATGGTGGGTGTTCATGACGGCAGCGGCGATGCCCTCTTCTGGCTTTTCTTTGCCCTTAAATTCGTGGCGTATTGCGTGGGCATATTCTTTACAATCCGTTTTCTTGCCCGATGGTTTCTGCGTCGTTACAGCGACTCTGTCATGCAGTTTATCTTTGTCCTGTCAATGATGTTCTTCAGCGCTTCCCTTTGCGAGATGATTGGTTTGGAGGGTATTCTCGGAGCTTTCTTCAGCGGATTGATACTCAATCGTTTCATACCGTCCATCTCTCCGTTGATGAACCGTCTGGAGTTTATAGGCAATGCCATCTTCATTCCTTATTTCCTTATAGGTGTCGGCATGCTTATCAATATCGGCCTTCTTTTTCAGGGTGGCGGCATTATCTTCACGGTGCTATGCATTGTGATAATAGGTACATTGGGCAAGGCTCTCGCCTCATATATATCATGCCTGCTGTTTCGTCAGCCTTGGCTCAACGGACATTTCATGTTCGGTCTCACGTCTGCCCATGCAGCAGGCGGCATAGCCATTGCCATGATCGGTATGACAATGACCGGCGATGACGGCGGCCCTGTTATAGGCGGCGAGATGCTTAACGGCGTGGTTATAATGATATTGTTCACCTGCATCATTTCTACCATTATAACCGACAGAGCCTCAAAGCTTATTGTGCTTAACTCGGCCAGTACCGACGAGCAAAACAAGGTTGGAGACGATGAGAAGATTCTTATACCGGTCAAATATCCTGAGACTTGCGCCNCACTTCTGANNCTNGCTGTCTTGNTGCGCAATCAGAAACTGAACCGTGGTCTGGTGGCTTTGAATGTCGTTTACGATGATGACGACGCCGAGGTCAACCAGCGCAAAGGGCAACTACTGCTTGACAGCATGGTGAACCGTGCCAGTGCCGTTGATGTCAGGGTACAGACACAGGTGCGTCTCGCCACTAATATAGGCAATGGCATCAAGCATGCTTTCAAAGAATATGACTGTTCCGAGATAATTCTTGGGCTGCATGTCCACGATAACTCCTCAAGGGTGTTTTGGGGAGAGTTCGCCCAAAGCGTCTTCAACGGCCTGTCACGACAGATTATCATTGCGCGTTGCACGCAACCGCTTAGCACTCTGCGTGTAATTCGTGTCGCCGTGCCTTCGCGCGCGGAGTTCGAGGCCGGTTTTTACCGTTGGATAGAGCGTCTGTGCAGGCTTGCCGGCGGCATAGGGTGCCGCATAGTCTTCTACGGACGTAATGACACAATAAAACTTATGAGGCAATATATCGTTAACCGCCATCCTCATGTACGGGCCGAGTATATTCACATGCCGAAATGGCGGGGGCTGATAGAGCTTGCAGAGAAGACCGACAAAAATGATATGCTGGTTGTGGTTACGGCTCGTTTGGGCACTGTGTCTTATAAAACCGCGCTTGAACGCTTGCCCGAAGAGCTGACAACTCATTACCTTGGCACAAATATAATGATAATATATCCTGACCAATACGGGCCGGCTCCCGATGCCATGACTTTTGCCACAGCCCAGCATACCGAGCAACTGTCGGCTTATCAGTGGATAATAAATTTCTTCAAGCGACTGTAACCTTACGTTGTTGTGCCGCTATATTGGGTGGCATAGCAACGCATTGTCATTTTAACGAAAGGAATGCTATTTTGACATTGCGTTGTAATCGCATTGCGTTCATACAGTAATCGCACTGCCTTTACTGTGTAAAAGCAGTGCGATTACAATGTAAAGGCAGTGCGATTGCAAATGCTTGAAATTCAGATTGTAATAATACCCGTTTTGCTCCAGCCCGTTACACGCTCTTATTTCATCGCAATACTCCTTGCCACCACGTATCCCATGGTCCATGCCGCTTGCAGATTGAAGCCTCCTGTTATGGCATCCACGTCGGTAACCTCACCGGCAAAGTACAGTCCCGGATATTTCTTTGCCTCCAGTGTACTGTGTTTCAAGTTGCTCAGAGCCACGCCTCCGGCCGTGACGAATTCCTCCTTATGCTTGTTCTGGCCTGTTATGCGATAAATATCGTTGGTCAGAACGTTATGCAGTCTGTTCATGCTTTTACCGCTAATCTCCGCCCATCTCATATCGGCAGGTATGGCAGCCTTTGCCAACAGATGCCTCCATAGGCGTGCATTCAGCTCTTGCGGGTACACTGATGCTGTCATTTTCCGCCCGTTGCTTAATGCCATATCGTGCAGTTCACGCATTATATCGTCTCCCTCACGACCGTACAGCCAGTTTATGCTTATGTCAACATCCTTGTATTCCCTCTCAGCAAGCGCTCTTGCCGCCCTTGACGAGAGCTTCAGTGTTGCCGGGCCGCTTATGCCTCGGTGTGTAATCAGCAACGGACCCTCGCCTTTTATCTTTGTTCCGGTTAGCGTAACGAGCGCATTTTCCACCACAGTGCCGGTCAGTGCCGTCAGCTGTCGGTCGTCAATGCAGAACGTGAACAGGCTTGGTACGGGTTCAATTATGTCAATGTCCATATCCTGCAGCAAGTCGAACCCTCTTTGTTTTGGCTGTCCTCCGATACACACCACCACCTTGTCCGCTCTGTATGTGGTGCTTGAGGTCGTGATGTCGTAGCCTTGTTCTGTTTTTGTTATGTTGCTGACGGAGGAGCCTGTAATCAGTTTCACACCCAGCCGGCGCATGAGTGATGTCAGTGTCTCAACTATCTGCACGGCATCCTGCGATGCGGGAAAGACGCACTCATCGTCTTGTGTTACCAATGCCACACCCTCGTCTTCAAACCACTCCATGACATCGGTGTTGGAGAAATGGTGTAACAGCTTCTTCATCAGTCCGTGTCCGCGCGGATATACCTGTTCCATGCTTCTGNCATTGGCGAACGAATTGGTCAGGTTGCAGCGTCCCCCGCCGGTTATAGCCACTTTTGCCAGGGCTCTATGTCCCCGCTCCAGCACGGTGATGTCGGCATCGCNAAGTCTCCTTTTCAGCTCTATNNCGGCAAAACATCCCGCCGCTCCGGCTCCTATTATAATTATGTTCATGCTGCAAAGGTACTAAACGTTTGGCTTTTTTCAAAATATAACATATCAAAACTTGTCCATGTCAGAATAAAAACGTAATTTTGCATTCAAAACGCTTTACTGCAAATAATGGAGGAAAAGAAATCATATAAAGCCGATTTGGAACATCGTCGTCCCTTGGTGTTTGCCATTGCCTTGGTGGCTGTCACCATAGTCTTTGTGGGGGTGCTTTTCTTTCCGTTCAAGACCATTAGCGATATTGGTGCTGATCTTCTCGATGACTACTATATGGAGCTTGACCTTAAGCCCAATGAGCAGGACGATATGATTGCGGCTGCGTTGCCAACCAACAAGACACCGGAGCGGGCCACAAAGCTAAACAAGGTGGATGAGGTCACGGAACTGGCTCCGGAACAGATAGATCCGGTGCAACAGCAGGACAATAAGACCGATACCATAAAGGAAACCGTGGATGAGCAGCAGCCCATAAACCTCAATGGCGATGACGAGAACGCCTTGCGGATAGTGGAGGAACTGCCGGAATACCCCGGAGGTATGGTGGAATTTGTTAAATGGCTGACGAAAACGCTGAAATATCCGGAGGATGCTTTGCTCCGGAATCAACAGGGCAAGGTCATGATAAGTTTCATAGTGGAGAAAGACGGAGAAATAACCGGCTTGAAAGTGATAAAAAGCGCCGGACAACTTTTTGATAATGAGGCGTTGCGGGTGGCTCGTCTTATGCCAAAGTGGAAACCGGGCAAGTCTGATGGGCAGCTATGTCGCACCATGATGGTCATACCTATCGTGTTTGATATATAACCCATATCACGGCGCTGCGCCGTCATTGAACCGTAAATCCGTCATAATCAGATAGAATATGCAAGAACAGAATAAAAAACTCGGTTACGAGGCTGCCATAAAGCAGCTGGAAACCATTGTCGGAAAGATGGAGAGCGGCGAGTTGAACATCGACGCTCTTGCTAAAGAGTTGAAGACCGCGCAGGGACTTATAAAGCTATGCCGTGACAAACTCACCAAGACAGAAGAAGAGATAAAGAAGAATCTAATGGAGAAATGAGGCTGACTGCCGCGTTTTTCCTGCCAATCAATATTTCCAACCCGATGACATTATATCCAAAACTTATTACAGACGCGCTGGCAACAGTAATATATGCCGGTACAAAGAAAAACATTATAGAGAGCGAAATGCTCGCCGATCAACCCAAGATAGACGGCATGAAGGTTGAGGTAATACTCATCTTTCCGCGCGAGACGGATCCTTTTATGAAGTCTACGGTGAAGGCTGCCGAGGCTGCCATACACTATCATGTCTCCAAAGAGGTTGAGGTAACGATAAAGACCGAATATAAGAATGCCCCGCGTCCGGCTGATGACAATCTCCTTCCGGGCGTGAAGAATATTATAGCCGTCAGCTCCGGCAAAGGCGGCGTGGGCAAAAGCACAGTCAGTGCCAACCTCGCCATATCGTTGGCACGGTTGGGTTACTCTGTCGGTTTGCTGGATACAGACATATTCGGCCCTTCGATGCCAAAGATGTTCGGACTGGAAGACGCCCGGCCTTATGCCGTAGAGAAAGACGGCCGGCAGCTGATAGAGCCGGTGGAGCAGTATGGTGTGAAACTGTTGTCGATAGGATTCTTTGTCAATAAAGATACTGCGACGCTGTGGCGTGGTGGTATGGCGTGCAGTGCTTTGAAACAACTCATTGCCGATGCGGATTGGGGGGAGCTTGATTATCTTGTTCTTGATACCCCGCCGGGCACATCTGACATTCATCTCTCATTGTTGCAGACACTATCTATCACCGGGGCTCTAATAGTAAGTACCCCGCAACAGGTGGCATTGGCTGACGCCCGCAAGGGAATTGATATGTATACTAACGATAAAGTCAATGTGCCAATCCTCGGACTGGTGGAGAATATGGCATGGTTCACCCCTGCCGAACTGCCTCAAAACAAATACTATATATTCGGAAAGGAGGGATGTAAGAATCTTGCGGCGGAAATGAATGTGCCTCTTTTGGCACAGATACCGATTGTGCAGAGTATCTGTGAGAACGGAGATGACGGCACACCGGCTGCGCTTGACGTTGCATCGCCTGTGGGTCAGGCTTTCCTCGCACTCGCACAAAGTGTGGTCACGGTTGTCAACCGCCGCAATGCGGAGCGGGAAAAGACACAGCGTGTAAAGACAAAATAGGTCGGGGAGCGTGGCATTCGCCTCACGACATGTATATAAAATGCCCTGCGCCATGAGAACTTGTATCAAGCTTCTTGTGCGCAGGGCATTTAAAAAACTATATTATAGATTGTATTGGGGGTGCCTTTGTTAAAGGGTACGCTGTTAATATGATTAATTTTGTCCTCTTTTTCCTCCCGGGCGCTGTGGACGGCGCTCCTGTTGCATCTTCTTGTACTTGGTGTATTGCTCTTCGGTAAGTATCTCTTTAATCTTTGTGTCTGTTTCCTCCCTCTTCTTTTGCATCTCCTCTTTTGTCGGACGCTGGCCGTCACGTGACGGGCGTGCCTGCTTGAATACATCGCTGAGTTTTGCCGCCTGTTCGTCGCTGAGGCTGAGTTCGGTCTTCATCTTTTCCATCATGTTGCCGCGCTGGCCTCTGCCTTCACCGCGTTGCTGTTCTTGTGCCATACATACCGAGCTGCTGAGAACAGCTATTGCTGCTAATGTTAAAATCTGTTTTTTCATAATTCTTGCCGTTTTTTGAATGATGAGTAATTATATTTCTGTTGTTGGCCAACAACTATTATTTTGATGTAGAAAAGTGGAAAAAGTTTATTTAATTAGTTAATAAAATCTACTAATGGAGTTATTTCATGGAAGAATGGGAAAAATTAAGATATTAAAATTGGCTATTACAAAGTAAATGATTAATTTTGCACTCAATAATTAAAAAAGACTGACACTACAAAAGTTTCAAAGAACGGAAATGAAATCAAATAAAGTACATCATTTATTAGTTTGGGTCTGCATGACAATAGTGTTGAATGTTAATATGGCTGCGCAGACGGCTGTACCGGATGGCACTCCAACTGTAGCGGGACAGGTTAATGGAAATGCCGGAAAGAATGATATGGCAACGTCAGAAACGGCAGTGACAGCTGATACAACGGCCGGTGTAGGGGAAGCGGGAGCGAGTGCTATGCTTGACGATGCGGCGCTGGAACTGGCTGATACCGTCGCTATTGACGAATTGGCCGATGGCGGGGTGTATACGCAGCTGAAGAATAAGTTTATGGATGGTGGCGTGTTTTTTATGTCACTTGTGTCTATTGTGCTTATTTTGGGATTGGCATGCTGCATAGAACGCATGGTTTATCTTACCATGTCGGAGATAGATACCAAGAAATTCATGCGGCAGTTGGATGAGACATTGCGCACGGAAGGCGTGGAGGCTGCCAAGACCTTGTGCCGTAATACACGCGGGCCGGTGGCAAGTATATGCTATCAGGGACTGATGCGCATTAATGACAGTATGGAAGTGATAGAGAGTTCGGTAACATCATACGCCACAGTGCAGTTGAGTAATATGGAGAAAGGGTGCTCATGGATTACGTTGTTTATAGCGATAGCACCGTCGCTCGGCTTCTTGGGCACTGTCGTGGGTATGGTGATAGCGTTTGAGCAGATAGAGATTGTCGGCGATATAAATCCCACCGTTGTGGCATCGGGTATGAAAGTGGCGCTGATTACTACTATATTCGGTATATTCTCGGCCATTATACTCCAGTTGTTCTACAACTATGTGCTGTCAAAGATAGACCATTTGACACAGCAGATGGAGGAGAGTGCCATAACCTTAATGGATACTCTAAAGGATATCAGGAAGCGGAACGGGGAATAGGACAGACATATTACACGCTAATTTATGGATAATATAATAGCCGACATAGCAATGATCCTTATAGGGGTGACACTATTGGTGGCCTTAGGGCTTGCGGTGTATTCCGCGGTGCATACCGGAAGGATGAACAGACACAACAAAGTGGAGAACGGGGTGCCTATGCGTGTTATCGCATTAGGGATGATAGCGCTTGTGATTGTTGTGGCTGTTATAACGTTGCTGTTTGCGGATGTTGTCGATATGCTTCTCGTTGTCACCGCTGTACTACTAATATTGGCTATGTTGCTGGTGGCTTACGGACAGTTGAGGCAGGTGAAAAGAAGTCGTTGCACTGGTAAATGAAGATATGCTGTTACGCAAAAAACAACATAGAATAGTAAGAATGAACACGTCCGCAACGGCGGATATCTCATTTATGTTGCTGGTGTTCTTCCTTGTGACCACTTCCATGGACAACGACAAGGGGCTTGGCAGGCAGATGCCGCCAATAGATCAGGACAATGAGGAGATAGTGAGGGATGTGGATAAGGATTTTATCATTGCGCTACACTTGCTTGAAAATGGCAAGATTACGTTGAATGATGTCCCGGCTTCCATCTCTGATGCCATGCGAAAGGAACTGCGCCACCTTATTGTTGAAAAGGGAAATCGGCATATAATAGAGTTGACCGTGGACAGAAATGCCAATTATGACTCTTATTTCAGGCTGCAGAACCAGATAACAAGGGCTTATGGCGAGCTGAGGAATGCCGCGGCCATGAAGAGATATGGCCGTCCATACGCCAAATGTACGGAGGAGCAGCAGGACTTTATAACCAAGGCTTATCCGAAACGCATACAGGAAGAGGTACAGGCCGTTACACCAAAACAAGACTGACTCTATGAATATACGTCAACGCAAAAACCGCAAAATACCACCATTGAATATGGCGGCTATGCCGGATCTGATATTTACCGTGCTGTTTTTCTTCATGATCGTTACGAACATGAGAACGGAAACGCAGCGTGTGGCTTTGGAAGTGCCGGAGGGAAAGGAGTTGACCAAGGCGACACACAAACGGGCTATCGTTAATTTATATATCGGCACCGATGAGACAGGGAGCACACGCATACAGATAAAAGAGCGTATTGTGGCTCCGGAAATGGTTGGGAGGTACATACAGGAGATATATAATAAGATGAGTTCTGAAGACCGTGAGCTGTTTGTCGTGAACATAAAAGCGGACAAAAACACCCCGATGGGAATAATATCCGATGTAAAACAGGAACTGAGGAAGGCCGGAGCCTTAAAGATAAGGTATAATGCAACGGAGGCTGCGAACGATATCCGATAGTAAAAGCAAAGGGAACAGAGTGTCCTAAAAACAATATAATATACTATGGCACAATACAAATTAGACAATCTTGACAAGAAAATAATAGAGCTGGTACTGAAGGACGCCCGCATTCCGTTCCTTGAGGTGGCGCGTGCGTGCAATGTAAGCGGGGCAGCCATACACCAAAGAATACAGAAACTCACCAATTTGGGAGTCCTGAAAGGATCACAATATGTTGTGGACCCAGAGAAGATAGGCTATGAGACATGTGCGTATATAGGGCTGTATCTAAAGGATCCGGAGCGTTTTGACGAGGTAGTGAAGGCTTTGAAAGACATACCGGAGGTGGTGGAGTGCCACTATACGACCGGAGGATTTGATATGTTTATCAAGATATACGCTTATAACAATCATCATTTGCTTACCATAATACATGATAAGTTGCAGCCTTTGGGATTGTCACGCTCTGAGACCATAATATCATTTAACGAGGCTATTAATCGTCCCATATCCATATTGGACTTCCCTGACGATGAAGAGGAGGACTTGGAATAAACCAAAAGCACTATGAAACAGTATTTAGACCTGCTGAACAGGATAATGACCGAGGGGACAGTGAAGACAGACAGGACTGGAACCGGAACGAAAAGCGTGTTCGGTAACCAAATGCGCTTCGACATGTCTGACGGCTTTCCGTTGCTGACAACAAAGAAACTGCATCTGAAATCTATTATATATGAACTGCTATGGTTCCTGAAAGGGGATACAAACGTGAAATATCTACAGGAACATGGTGTCCGGATATGGAACGAATGGGCTGACGAGAATGGAGAGTTGGGTCCCGTTTACGGTCATCAGTGGCGTTCATGGCCGGATTATGACGGTGGTACAATAGACCAGATACAACAGGTGGTGGATACAATAAGATCCAATCCTGACTCAAGGCGCATGATGGTGACGGCGTGGAATCCTGCCGAGGTGGAGAAAATGGCTCTGCCTCCATGCCACTGTCTGTTTCAGTTTTATGTGGCAGACGGTAAACTGTCGTTGCAGTTATATCAGCGTTCTGCCGACACTTTCCTCGGTGTGCCGTTCAATATAGCCTCATACGCATTGCTGTTGCAGATGATGGCGCAGGTGACCGGGTTGCAATGCGGAGACTTTGTGCATACAACAGGTGATACGCATCTATATCTTAACCATCTGGAACAGGCGCAGTTGCAGTTGACACGTGCTCCGAGAGCATTGCCGAAGATGGTTATAAACCCTGACGTCAAGGATATTTTCTCGTTCCAATATGAGGATTTCGAGTTGCAGGATTATGATCCTTGGCCACATATTAAGGCCGAGGTAAGTGTATAACCCATATAATACATACCGCTAACAAGACGAGATATATGATTAGCATTATAGCTGCGATAGCACGTAACAGGGCCATTGGCAACGATAACAAACTGCTATATTGGTTGCCTAATGACCTGAAACGGTTCAAAGCCCTAACCACAGGGCATACTATAATAANGNGACGNAAGACCTTTGACTCNCTGCCTAAAGGNGCATTGCCCAACCGCCGCAATGTGGTGTTGTCACGTTCAGTGAAGGAAATTGAAGGCTGTGAGGTTTATTCATCATTGGAAGAGGCTTTGAAACACAGTGCCCAAGAGGAGGATATATATATAATAGGTGGCGCATCGGTTTACGAACAGGCTTTGTCTGTGGCCGACAGGCTTTGCCTTACGGAAGTAGATGATACCCCATTGTGTGCTGATGCGTTCTTTCCTGAGTTTGATGGTTGGCGTGAGACATACCGTGAGGAGCATGATATAGATGAGAAACACAGGCAACGCTATGCTTTTGTGGACTATGTGAGAGCCAATTGAGTGGATGAAGGGGGCGAATGAAATAAAAGACACAATTGTGCGTTAGTTTATTAATGAAAAGAATAATATTCATATTGACCATTGTTATGGTGGCGATGAACACTAAAGCTCAGGAAAGCCGAACAGTGTTCAACTTCTTGCGCATACCGGTTAGCGCGCATGGAGCGGCGCTTGGTGGTGAAAACATAACGCTTATAGAAGATGACCCGTCGTTGGCGCAGTCTAATCCGGCTCTGCACAGTTCGGTAACGCACAGTACCGCTAAGTTCGGGTATATGAACTACATGAGTGGCACTTCTATGTTTACGGCCAATTACACCCATGTCCTCAACGACAAGGCTACGGTTGGTGGTGCTGTGCAGTATCTTAACTACGGCTCAATAAATGAAATGGACTACAACGGGCAGCAGACAGGCACCTTTACTCCGTCAGACCTTGCAATAGAAGGCATTATGTCATATACGCTGGCGGATAACCTTGTGGGTGGTATCGGAGCCAAATTCATATACTCAAAGATTGGAAACTATTCCAGTACTGCCGCGGCTATAGACCTTGGCCTGAGCTACTACGACCCCGATTTGGATTTCTCGGCAGGCATAACGGTTAAAAACCTTGGCGGACAATTATCCGCTTACGATGAAGAGTTTGAGGGGTTGCCAATAGATGTGCAGGTTGGTGTATCGCAAAGAATACACAACACTC
>WFLX010071389.1_pt1 | contig 29724 bp, 27 predicted proteins | sample 4967041 | NCBI WGS metagenome assembly WFLX01 (sample SAMN12857096, study PRJNA449069) | gut metagenome | isolation source: stool from male and female vole | host: Microtus ochrogaster | place: USA:Florida | collected 2017
GTGACTAGATATCTGGAGCAGTACGACACTGTTATGATACATGAAATCGGNGTGCCCGCACATATCAAAGGTTATCAGTACTTAAGAGAGGCAATTATGATGTCGGTGGACGACCCCATTATGATAAGCTCCATAACCAAAATTCTTTACCCCACTATTGCAAAGCGTTTCCAGACAACCCCCAGCCGTGTGGAGCGCGCAATCAGACATGCCATCGAGGTAGCATGGAGCCGGGGTAAGATGGAAACCTTGGATTCCCTCTTTGGATATACCATTGACACCGGTAAGGGAAAGCCCACAAATTCGGAATTTATCGCTTTGATTGCAGACAAAATCAGATTGTCCTATCGGGAATAAAAGAAAATTTATTGAAGAAACTCTTTTCTCGTTATGAATAATAGTGTATAATAAGACAAAAGAGATATTTATACGGAGGGTTTCAAATGAAGAAGATTCTTTTTGTTGCATCAGAGGGAGTACCTTTTATTAAAACCGGCGGTCTTGCGGATGTAGTAGGCTCCCTGCCCAAGTATATTGATAAGAAATATTTTGATGTGAGAGTGTTTATTCCCAAGTATGCCTGCATGAAACAGGAGTTTAAGGACGAGTTAAAGAATGTAACCCATTTCTATATGGATTATAATTGGCAGAATATGTATGTGGGCATTCAGGAGACGGTTAAGGACGGCATACATTATTATTTCATTGACAATGAGGCTTATTTCAATGGCTCAAAGGTCTATAATGACAGCCCCATATATGAGATTGAGCGCTACGGATATTTTTGCAAAGCGGTGCTGTCTTCCCTGCCTTTGATTGATTTCAGACCGGATTTGATTCACTGTCATGATTGGCAGACAGGCTTAATACCGGTATATTTGAAGGAGCGTTTTCAGGGAAATGATTTTTACCGCGGCATTAAGTCGGTCATCACCATTCACAACCTGAAATTCCAGGGCAAGTGGGATGTAAAATCTGTCAGAAGCATTACTGGACTTCCGGATTATTATTTCACGCCCGATAAGCTGGAAGCATACAAGGATGCCAATCTGTTAAAGGGAGGTATTGTGTTTGCAGATGCGGTCACTACGGTGAGCGATACTTATGCGGAGGAGATTAAGACTCCGTTTTACGGGGAGGGGCTGGACGGATTGCTGAGAGCCCGCAGCCGTGATTTGCGAGGCATTGTCAACGGTATTGACTATGACGAGTTTGATCCGGCGACAGACAAACATATTGTAAAAAATTATGATGCCGTTAATTTCCGCAAGGAAAAAGCCAAGAATAAGAGGGCTTTGCAGGAGGAATTAGGGCTTCAAGTGGATGACAAGAAGATGATGATCGGGCTGGTTTCCCGTCTTACAGATCAGAAGGGCTTGGATTTGGTGGCATATATCATGGATGAATTATGTCGGGATGATATTCAGCTGGTAGTTCTTGGCACCGGTGAAGAGCGCTATGAAAATATGTTCCGCCATTTTGATTGGAAGTACGGGGATAAGGTGTCTGCCAATATCTTTTATTCGGACGGACTCTCCCACAAAATCTATGCGGCCTGCGATGCATTCTTGATGCCGTCCCTCTTTGAGCCTTGCGGCTTGAGTCAGCTCATAGCCCTGCGTTATGGAACCTTACCCATTGTTAGGGAGACCGGCGGACTGAAAGATACGGTGCAGCCTTTCAATGAGTACGAGGGCANTNNTACNGGCTTTAGNTTNTGCAATTACAATGNTCATGAGATGCTTGGCGCTATCCGTTATGCAGAACAGATTTATTATGACAAGAAGCGGGAGTGGAACAAGATTGTAGACCATGCCATGGCAGCANATTTCTCATGGAAGGTGTCTGCAGGGAAGTATCAGGAAATGTATGATTGGCTGATTGGATAGTAAAAATGGCTGATAGCAGAAAGAATAATAATTTCATTATGCAGGCGGGAATTCTGGCAATGGCCGGAATTATTACCAGAATTATAGGGCTCCTTTACAGGAGCCCTTTGCACAGTGTAATCGGCGATTTAGGCATGGGGTATTATCAGGCGGCGTACACCTATTATACGATTGTGCTGTTAATTTCCTCTTATAGCATTCCCTCTGCAATATCCAAAGTCATTGCCCAGAAGCTGGGGGTAAAAGAATATAAAAATGCTCACAGGATTTTTANGNNTTNNCTAGCTTNCGTNTNAGTGGTAGGCGGTGTCGCAAGTCTGTTTTTGTTTTTTGGAGCGGGGCTTTTTGTGGAAAAAACTGCGGTGCCGGTGCTTCGGACGCTGGCTCCTACGATTTTTTTGTATGGTATTCTGGGAGTGCTGAGGGGATATTTTCAGGCGCACAAGAGTATGGTGCAGACCTCCGTGTCCCAGATTTTGGAGCAGATAGCCAATGCGGTGGTCAGTGTGGGCGGAGCCTATCTGTTGATTCAGACTGCAGCAGATGCGGCACAAAATGCAGCGGCAGATGGCACGGAAGATGTAGGAAGAGCGGTGAATGGCGCTGTGGGAAGCGCTCTTGGAACGGGCATAGGCGTGTTAGTGGCGCTTTTATTTATGCTGGGAATTTATGGATTAAACAGGGGGTTGATTCACAATAGAATCAGGCGCGACAGGCATAGGAATGTGGACAGTTACGGCAGTATTTTAAAGATGATTACTGCGGTGGTAACTCCTTTTATCTTAAGCACAGCGGTGTACAATTTAAGCAGTTCGGTGAATACCAAGATTTATACGGATTTTTATCCGCAGTTAAAGGAGCTTGATTTGGTGGAAATCACTGCAAGATGGGGAGTATTTTCGGGGCAGGCCCTGACCATATCCAATATCCCCATCGCCTTTGCATCCGCTATGGCCGCTGCTATGATACCTTCCGTGGCGCAGTTGATTGCGGCAAGAGACATAGATGGAACCAGAGAAAAAATTGGTGTGGCAGTGAAGACTACCATGCTTATTTCCATTCCTTGCGGGGTAGGCTTGTTTGTATTAGGAAAACCTGTGACGGCGCTTATTTTCCCCAGCGCAAGAGCGGAATCTCTTGAACTTGCGGGAAGAGCGCTGATGGCGCTTTCACTGTCCGTGATATTTTATGCCCTGTCCACTCTGAACAGCTCTATTTTGCAGGGATTGGGAAAAGTGAACACTCCCATTGTGAATGCGGCCGCTGCGTTGGCGATTCAGACGGCAGTGGCATGGGGACTCTTATTTTATACAAAATTTGATATTTATGGAATTGCCATTGCAAATACGCTATATTCCGGCATTATGTGCGTGCTGAATCAGTGGGCGGTGCGTAGGACGGTGGGATATAGGCAGGAGCTGAAAAAGACATTTGGAATTCCTTTGCTGGCGTCCTTGTTTATGGGAGCGGCAGCGTGGGCCGTCTATGAGGGAATGTATCTGTTGACACAGTCCATGCGCGTTTCCGTGATGCCCGCGGTTTTAGTGGCAGTGATTGTATATTTTGTGATGCTGCTTGCCATGAGGGGAGTGACAAAGGAGGAGTTAATGGGAATGCCTAAGGGATATCTGCTGGTGAGAATTGCAGTAAAGTGCAGGCTGATGAAGGCTTAGGACTTATTCCTCTGCCAATTTTATGCCCTCAATATTGCTGTCAATCACCATGGAGAAGTTGGTATAGTACACCACAAAGCCCGGTTTTGCCCCGTTTGGCTTTTTCACCTGCTTTTTCTGTACATAGTCGATTTCCACCTTTTCCTGATTTCTGCCCTTGGAATAATAGGCAGCTAGTCTTCCCGCTTCCTCAAAGGTGCGGTCGGGGAGTTCCCCTGCGCCGTTCATCTTTACGATGACGTGGGAGCCGGGCAGTTTTTTGGCATGGAACCACCAATCGTTACCGGAGGCAAACTGAAAAGTCAGTTCATCGTTCTGGTAATTATTTTTGCCCACATACATATGGAAGCCGTCGCTGCTGATATAATGGAAGGGCTTGCTGGTGATTTTTGCCTTTTTGCTACCGCCTTTTTTGCGGATATATCCACTCTCGGTCAGCTCTTCTTTAATCTGTACCAAATCATCTTCCCAAAGCGCAATGTCCAGGGATGTCATAATGGATTCCAGATGCTCGATTTCGCTCTTGACTTCTTTGGTCAATTCAGACAACGCTTCATAGGTCCGCTTTAATTTGCCGTATTTGTCAAAATATTTTTTGGCGTTCTCTGTGGCGGAGAGAGTGGGATCCAAAGGAATGGTAATCATTTCATTGGTATAATAATTCAGCGCCTCCAGAGATTTGTCTCCGGGTTTTAACTCATAGCCATAGGTATTGAGCAGTTCCCCATAGATGCGGTATTGTTCTCTTTTTTCCGTATCCTGCATCTGGCGAAGCTGCAAGTCGTATTTTTTCACATTGCGTTCCAGCGCAGTCTGCACAATCCGGCGTAAATCCGAAGATTTCTGACGGATGCGGGACAGTGCGTTCTTTTCTGCATAGAAATGCTCCANCAGTNCGGAGNNGGAAGCATAGGGTACAAGTTTGTCCGCTCCGGACTCATACATATGCAGGGGAAATGCAGCAAACTCCGCAGGCTGTGTACCATTGTAGGCGATATGGGGAGCAAACTGTTCTTTTTTGATATGGGTCACCATTTGGCTGACTTTCTCAAAGAGCGCACGATAGTCAGATTCCCCGAAAGCTGCTGTGGGAAGTTCCCCGTCCAGATGAGCTCTGTAGCACAGCTCCTGGGCAAGTACTGGGGAAATGCCGATAAAGCTGCCATAGAGAGCCTTGAAAAGGGGCTGGGGCTTTTGGGACAAGGTTTCCTGAAAAGTATCGTAAGTTACGGACAGAATATCCGCTTTATCCTGAGTGCGCACCATAAAATAAGGCTTTCCGGGAAGCACTTCCCTGACACTGCTGACTGCAGCAGATACATGCTTGATGCTGTCAATAATTTTATTGTCCTCATCACAGAAAATAAGGTTACTGTGCTTTCCCATGATTTCCATGACAAGGGTTTTATGGCGCAAATCCCCCATTTCATCCAGATGCTCCACTTCGATATGGATAATTCGCTCCAAACCGGGCTGTCTGATGTCAGTGATACGCCCGTTTTGCAGATGCTTGCGAAGCAGCATACAGAAATTGGGAGCCGTCATGGGGCTGGGTTTATTGTTTTCGGTCAGATAAATCAGGGGCAGGGAGGCATCCGCAGACAGAAAAAGCCTCTTTGTTCCATGGGGCTGTTTGACTGTCAGCAGAAGCTCATCACTCTCCGGCTGGGCGATTTTGTACAGTCTGCCCCCGATTAATTCTCTTTTCAATTCTGAAATGACACAACTGATTGTAACGCCGTCAAAAGCCATTCTATCTTACACTCCTTGTTAGTTGGATATTTTGCAATCGCTTATAGCTGCTTTTTATCATAGCAGAAATTTCATGAAAAATAAACCCCTTGCCCTTGACTGTTTTTTAAAGTTATCTTATAATAAAAAGAAGTATGCAGACGAAAGAGGACATATATGATAAAGAGCATGACAGGTTTCGGCAGATGTGAGATTGCCGGNAAAAACAGAACTTTTGCGGTAGAGATCAAATCCGTAAATCATCGCTATCTGGATGTGAATATCAAGATGCCGAAGAAGCTGAATTATTTTGAGGCTTCCGTGCGCACAAGTCTGAAGAATTATATTTCCCGCGGCAAAGTGGATGTGTTTATCACTTGCGAAGAGTTTGGCGAGAGTACATCAAATGTGCATTACAACCGAGAATTGGCGAAAGAATATTTGACATATCTGCGGCAGATGGCGGAGGATTTTGGTTTGGAGGATGACATACGGGTTTCCGCGCTTTCAAGATATCCTGATGTGTTTAAGATGGAAGAACAGCCTGAGGACGAGGAAGAACTCTGGAAGGATCTCAAACAGGCAATAGACGGGGCAGCGGAGAAATTTATGCAGACCCGTATTGCAGAGGGAGAGCATCTGAAAGAAGATTTGACAGAAAAGCTGAATACCATGCTGAAATTGGTGGATTTTATTGAGGAGCGTTCCCCGCAGATTATTGCAGAATACAAAAAACGCCTCACAGAGAGGGTGGAGGAGCTTTTGGAGGGTAAAAATGCCGATGAGAGCAGAATCCTCATGGAGGTTACTATTTTTGCGGATAAAATCTGTGTGGATGAGGAGTTGGTTCGTCTGCGCAGTCATATTGAATCTACCAAAAAGACATTGGAAGAGGGCGGAAGCATTGGGCGTAAATTAGACTTTCTGGCACAGGAAATGAACAGAGAGGCCAACACAATCCTTTCAAAGTCCAATGATTTAGAGGTTTCCAANTGTGNAGNAGAGTTANAGANAGAGNTTNAGAAAGTNANAGAGCNGANTCNGANTANAGAGNAGGGATTTATNANTACATTANNTCATNTTGGTNTTGGCNACATTGTAAATACGGAAAAAATTATTGCCATTGTCAGTCCGGATTCTGCCCCCATAAAGCGCATGGTGCAAAGCGCCAAGGAGTCCGGAATGGCTATTGACGCCACTCAGGGCCGCAAGACGAAGTCCGTGTTAGTGATGGAGAATAGTCAGGTAGTGTTGTCGGCGTTACTTCCTGAGACCATTGCAGGCAGAGCCCGAAACGGTGCAGCTTCCCAGCAGGAGGATGAGGGGAAGGACGTGGAGGCGGACTTTGGATGTGAGGAACAAAAAGAGATAAAATAATATGGAAAAGCTTGGAAAGGGGTGTTTGAAGATATGGCAGAGCAGGGAATACTTATTGTAGTTTCAGGTTTTGCGGGCGCCGGAAAAGGCACTTTGATGAAAAAACTTCTCAGCACATATGACAATTATGCACTGTCTGTCTCCATGACCACCAGAGCCCCCAGAGAAGGGGAAACTCATGGTGTGGAATACTTTTTTACAGACAAGGAACATTTTGAGGAAGTGATTGCCGAGAACGGGCTCATAGAATATGCATCCTACTGCGGCAATTATTATGGGACTCCTAAGGCTTATGTAGAGGAAATGCTGGAAGCAGGCAAGGATGTTATTTTGGAAATAGAGATTCAAGGCGCATTAAAAATCAGAGAACAGTTTCCGGAGAGCCTGCTTTTGTTTGTTACGCCGCCCAATGCGGGCGAATTGGAGCGAAGACTCAGAGGGCGCAACACAGAGACAGAAGAAGTGATACAAAAGCGTCTTGCCCGTGCATATGAGGAATCACAAGGCATGGATGCCTATGATTATATAGTAGTAAATGATGATTTGGATGCCTGTGTGGAAGAAATCCACCGCATTGTAGATGCAGCACGTAAGGTGCCCGTCCGCAAAAGCGCATTTATCAAAGAAATCAGAGAGGGACTGAAAGGTTTCGCGAAAGGAGCAGAATAAAATGTTACATCCATCTTATAGTGACTTAATGAGTGCGGTAAACAATGAATTGGACGAAGGTGAAACACCTGTAGTAACCAGCCGTTATTNCATTGTGATGGNAACCGCTAAAAGAGCCAGACAGATTATTGCAAGAGAGGNAGATTTAACGGCAAAGCCGGGAGATAAGCCTTTGTNAATGGCAGTGGATGAATTATANGAGGGTAGAGTTANGATTGTAAGCGGCGAGACAGAAGACTAAATTTTCACGTTAAGAAGGGCNGCTTATGAAGATATNGTTTGTATCCTTGGGCTGTGATAAGAATCTGGTGGATTCCGAGATGATGCTGGGAATGCTGCAGGAGCGGGGATTTACTTTCACGGATGATGAAAATGAGGCAGATGTGATAGTGGTAAATACCTGCTGTTTTATTCAGGATGCCAAAGAAGAAAGTATTAATACCTTGTTGGAATTGGGGGAACTGCGCCGCAATGGGAAGATTAAGGCATTGATTGCGGCGGGATGCCTTGCCCAACGCTACAAGGAGGAACTTAGAAAGGAAATGCCGGAGGTGGACGCCATTGTAGGCACCAATGCCATTGACAGCATTGTGGCCGCAGTGGAAGAAGTGCTGGCAGGACAGGGACAGAATCATTACCGGGACATCAATGCAGAGCCTGTGGCGGCAGAGAAAAGGATTCTTACCACGGGAGGGCATTATGCTTATTTAAAGATAGCCGAGGGCTGTGACAAGCACTGCACCTATTGTATTATTCCCAAGGTGCGGGGCAGTTACAGAAGCATTCCCATGGAGAATCTTTTGAAAGAGGCAGAAAGGCTTGCCGCAGACGGTGTGAAGGAGCTGATTCTGGTAGCTCAGGAGACGACTCTTTACGGTGTTGACCTCTATGGTCAGAAAAAACTTCCGGAGCTTTTACATAAATTGGCTCAGATAGCAGGTANTTATTGGATTCGNATNCTATATTGTTATCCGGAGNAGATTACGGATGAACTGATTGAGTCAATAGCTTCCGAACCCAAGGTATGCCATTATCTGGATATTCCCATTCAGCACGCATCCAATGCGGTTTTGAAGAGGATGGGNAGGCGCACTAGTGAGGAGGANCTGCGGCACATGATTGGAAAGCTGAGGGAGCGGATTCCGGACATTTGTCTGAGAACNNCTTTGATTAGCGGGTTCCCNGNTGAGACGCAGGAGGATNTTGAGGAACTGTATCGCTTTGTGAACGAGATGGAATTTGACAGGTTAGGAGTGTTTACCTATTCCAAGGAGGAAGATACGCCCGCCGCAGATATGCCGAATCAGGTTGAGGAATCAGTGAAGGAAAGCCGCAGGGCTGAATTGATGGAACTGCAGCAGGCAATTGCCTTTGAAAAGGCGGAGGATATGGTGGGCAGGATATTGACCGTGATGGTCGAGGGGAAAGCTGCGGATGAGGATATCTATGTGACCAGAACCTATCGGGATGCTCCGAATGTGGATGGTTATTTGTTTTTNAATACATCCGCCAATCTGATGACAGGGGATTTGGTGACGGTACAAGTCACGGATTCCAATGGATATGATTTGATTGGGGAAATAGTTGCAGATTAAAAGAATGCTTAGGGAGGAAGAAATGAATCTGCCCAATAAACTTACTATTTTCAGAGTTATTTTGATTGTACCCTTTGTGGTTCTTTTGCTGGGGGGCAATGCAGGGTGGTTCGGAGAAAATGTGTTAATCACAGATTTGACCGCCCTGGTCATTTTTGTTATAGCTAGTCTGACAGATCTGCTGGACGGAAAGATTGCCAGAAAATATAATCTTGTGACCAATTTCGGGAAGTTTATGGACCCCCTTGCAGATAAGCTGCTTGTATGTTCCGCGCTGATAGCGCTAATAGAGCTTGAAAGGATTCCTGCATGGGCGGTTATTGTGATTATCAGCCGTGAATTTATCATCAGCGGATTTCGCCTGATTGCTTCGGATAATCATGTGGTCATTGCAGCAAGTTATTGGGGGAAATTCAAGACTACTTTCCAGATGGTGATGGTGTGCATGATGCTGACGGGATTTCAGACCAAGTATCCGGCATTCAAGCTGGCAACGGATATTGTGATGTGGATTGCTCTTTTGCTCACGGTGATTTCGCTGGCGGATTATCTGATAAAAAATAAGGATGTTATGAAGGAAACTAAATAGAAGTAGCGTGAGAACAAGAGATAACGGACAGGACACAGTTGCGAGAAAAGAGGAAGAGGACCGATGACAGTAGAAATTATTTGTGTAGGAACGGAAATTCTGCTTGGAAACATTGTAAATACCAACGCTGCGTATTTGGCGGAAAAATGTGCGGCAGCAGGGCTTTCCTGCTATTATCAGTCCGTGGTAGGTGATAATGAAGAACGGCTCAGTCAGGTGATTCAATGTGCAGTCGGGCGCTCTGATATTGTGATTTTGTCAGGGGGATTAGGTCCCACTCAGGATGATTTGACCAAGGAAGTGGCGGCAAAGGTCTGCAACAGACAGTTATCTTTAGATGATGCCTGCAAGAAACATATTGAGAAATATTTTGCGGGCAAGGATAAAAAGCCCACGGAAAATAATTGGAAGCAGGCGATGGTTCCGGAAGGTGCTATAGTGCTGCAAAATAATAACGGAACGGCGCCGGGCATTATTATGGAGACAAAAAATGCAAAGGTGATTTTGCTTCCGGGGCCTCCTAACGAGCTGATTCCCATGTTTGAAGAGAGTGTTGCACCTTATCTGNAGAAATTGACNGCAGGNGTCATTGAGTCCCAGACCGTGAAAATCTGCGGTGTGCCGGAAAGTCAGGTGGAAACCATGGTCAAGGATTTGATTGACGCCCAGACCAATCCCACCATTGCCACTTATGCAAAGACGGGGGAGGTTCATATCAGGGTTACGGCAGCCTCAGAGGGACATAAGGAAGCACGTAAGCTGTTAAAGCCCGTGGTAAAAGAGTTAAAATCCCGTTTTGGTTATGATATTTACAGCACCGAGGAGGAAACTACCCTGGAGAAGGCTGTGGTGGATTTGCTGCTTGCCAACAATCTGACGGTATCCTGTGCGGAATCCTGCACTGGAGGCATGCTTTCCGCCAGACTGATCAATGTGCAGGGAGTGTCGGAGGTGTTCAAGAATGGTTTTGTGACCTATTCTAATAAGGCAAAGAGGAAAACTTTGGGAGTAAAGAAGGGCACTCTGCAGAAATATGGGGCTGTCAGCGCCCAGACTGCGGAGGAAATGGCAAAGGGCGCAGCTTTTGTGTCCAAGGCGGATGTAACTGTGTCCGTAACAGGGATTGCAGGACCGGACGGCGGCTCTGAGGAGAAGCCGGTGGGTCTGGTTTATATTGGCTGTAATGTGAAAGGAAGCATCACGGTAAAAGAGTTTCGCTTTAAGGGAAACCGTGCCAAAATAAGGGAATCTGCAACTTCTGCAGCGTTGATGCTGATGAGAAGATGTATGTTAGAGTATTACAGCAAGGTGACTTTCGGCAAAAATTAAGTGCAAAAATTAAGTGATTTTTATACTTGCCTTTTGAGCGGATTTGTGGTACATTTTTTTATGAACTGTAAGTTCTATGGAACCACAGGTTCGTTTTATTTTTTCTTATCATTCCGGCATTTCGCCACAAGTTTNAGAAATACAANNAAATTTAGGAGGGATGCCTTTGAGGGAGTTTTAATGGACTTATAATGTGCTAGAATAAATTTGTAAACCAATAAAAATTGCATTGACAAATACGAACAAATGTTTTATCCTGTAAATATCAGAACATTTGTTCCGTACAAAAAAGGAGATATTACATGGAAAGAGATGAGAAGCTGAAAGCATTGGATGCGGCGTTAAGCCAGATTGAGAAACAGTATGGAAAGGGCACGGTCATGAGACTGGGAGATCCTGCCGCACAGATGAGCGTGGAGACCATTCCCACGGGCTCCTTGAGCCTTGACATAGCGCTGGGACTTGGGGGTATTCCCAAGGGAAGGATTGTTGAGATATACGGACCGGAGTCCAGCGGTAAGACCACCGTTACCCTGCACATGATAGCAGAAGTGCAAAAGAGGGGCGGGATTGCAGGATTTATTGATGCGGAGCATGCGCTGGATCCGGTTTATGCAAAAAATATAGGCGTTGATATTGACAATCTTTATATTTCCCAGCCGGATAACGGAGAGCAGGCGTTAGAGATAACAGAGACCATGGTGCGTTCCGGCGCAGNGGATATCATAGTGGTGGACTCTGNGGCGGCATTGGTGCCCAAGGCTGAGATTGACGGCGACATGGGGGATTCTCATGTGGGTCTGCAGGCAAGATTGATGTCTCAGGCACTTCGGAAGCTCACTGCCGTTATCAGCAAATCTAACTGTACAGTGGTATTTATCAACCAGCTGCGTGAAAAGGTCGGAATTATGTTTGGCAATCCGGAGACCACCACAGGCGGCNGTGCGCTGAAATTCTATNCTTCCGTCCGTTTGGATGTCAGAAGGATTGAANCCTTAAAGCAGGGCGNTGAGGTTANCGGANACCGCACCCGCGTGAAAGTGGTCAAAAATAAGGNTGCTCCTCCTTTTAAAGAGGCTGAATTTGATATTATGTTTGGAGAGGGTATCTCCATGGTGGGCGATATTCTGGATTTGNCTGCGGAGAATGACATNATTAACAAATCCGGGGCATGGTATGCCNACGAGGGCANTAAAATCGGGCAGGGCCGTGAGAATGCTAAGCAGTATTTAAAGGACAATCCCGCTGTCTGCGCCGAGGTGGAGAAAAAGGTGAGGACCCAATTTGGGCTGGATGGCGAAGCAAAGAGTGCTGATGGCGCCTCAGGAGCAGTAGGCGAGGATGCAAAGGAAGAAGCCAAAGGGTCGGAAGCTTCCAAAAAGGCTGGAAAGAAAGCTGCATCTGCAGAATAATCGCTTATTGAACTTATAGAAATGGAGTATTTTATGAAAGTCACACGGATTCTGGAGCTTTCCAAGAGCCGCAGCAAAGTGTATATTGATGAGGAGTTCGCCTTTGTCCTGTACAAAGGCGAACTTCGCCTCTATCATGTGCGGGAAGGGGAGGAGTTATCCGAGGAAGATTACAATAAAATTATCTTGGAAGTGTTGCCCAAGCGGGCAAAGCTTCGTGCCATGAATTTGTTAATGGGCAGGGAATATACCAGAGAGGAACTGCGCAGAAAATTGGTAAGCGGCTGTTATCCGGAACAGATTATAGAGGATGCGCTTGACTATGTGGAAAGCTACAGATATATAGACGATGGGCGTTATGCATTAAGCTATATCACCTATCATGAGGAAGATAAAAACCGAAGACAGATAGAGCAGAAGCTTATGCAGAAGGGGATTTCCAAAGATACGCTGGAANAGGCATGGCAGGAATGGGAAGAAAAAGGCGGCAGACAGGATGAGCAGGCAATGATAGAAAAGCTTTTGCAAAAAAGACATTATATGCGGGAGACAGCCGACATAAAAGAGCAGCAGAGAACTTATGCATTCTTGATGAGGAAGGGATTTTCGAGCGAGGCGATTCGCAGTGCCATGGATATCACCATGGCTGCCAGAGAAAGTTAGTACTTGACAGATGAAGAAAATAAGTTTAAAATTGTAGTGTTGCAAGTTGCTTGTTAGAATATTAGTATTTTTCTACAGTGAAAATTTAATAAGGAGGTGCTCCTGTAATGGTGTCCATTGTAGTTACGGTCATCATTGCATTGGGCTGTTCTCTTGTGACTGCCGCTGTTGCTGCAGTGGTTGCCTCAAATTACCAGAAGAAGGCAATGGAAAGTACCATTGGTAATGCGGAGGATAAGGCAAGGGAAATTATCGACGAAGCTCTGAAGACGGCAGAAACCAAGAAGCGCGAATCATTACTTGAGGTCAAGGAAGAATCCATTCGTACTAAGAATGAATTGGACAAGGAAATCAAGGAGCGCAGGGCGGAAGCTCAGCGTTATGAACGCAGGGTTCAGCAGAAAGAAGAGAATATCGATAAAAAGGCCGATGCAATTGAAAAGCGTGAAGCAAGTCTGGCAGCCAGAGAAGAATCCCTCAATAAAATGAAGGATGAGGTCTCCAAGCTGAATGAACAACGAGTACAGGAATTGGAACGGATTTCCGGCTTAACCTCTGAACAAGCAAAAGACTACTTATTGAAAATTGTTGAAGATGAAGTAAAGCATGAAACGGCAGTGCTTGTCAAAGAAATGACAAGCCGTGCCAAAGAAGAGTCAGACAAGAAAGCAAAGGAATATGTGGTATCAGCGATTCAAAGATGCGCAGCAGATCATGTATCTGAGACCACAATTTCTGTAGTACAGCTTCCTAACGATGAGATGAAGGGAAGAATCATAGGCCGTGAGGGTAGAAATATTCGTACCCTTGAGACTATGACCGGTGTGGATCTGATTATAGATGATACGCCAGAAGCGGTAATTCTGTCAGGCTTTGATCCCATCCGGCGTGAGGTGGCAAGAATTGCTCTTGAAAAATTAATTATTGACGGGCGTATACATCCTGCCAGAATTGAAGAGATGGTGGAGAAGGCCCAGAAGGAAGTCGAAGTGATGATTAAGGAAGAAGGTGAAGCCGCAACCCTTGAGGTTGGTGTACATGGTATTCATCCGGAACTTATCAAATTACTTGGACGCATGAAGTTTAGAACCAGCTATGGTCAGAATGCATTAAAGCATTCCATTGAGGTGGCGCAGCTCTCAGGGCTGCTTGCAGCTGAGGTGGGATTGGATGTAAGGCTTGCTAAGCGTGCAGGTTTGCTGCATGATATCGGCAAGGCTGTAGATCATGAGATGGAAGGTTCCCATATTCAGTTAGGCGCTGAGCTTTGTAGAAAGTATAAAGAGAACGCTACCGTTATCAATGCGGTGGAGTCCCATCATGGCGATACAGAGCCTACTACCCTGATTGCATGTATTGTACAAGCTGCGGATACAATTTCTGCTGCAAGACCGGGTGCCAGAAGGGAAACCTTGGAAACCTATACTACTAGGTTAAAGCAATTAGAAGACATAACAAACAATTTCAAAGGTGTAGATAAATCTTTTGCTATTCAGGCAGGTCGTGAAGTTCGTGTTATGGTTGTGCCGGAGCAGATTACAGATGCCGATATGGTATTGCTGGCAAGAGATATTTCCAAACAGATTGAAGCTGAGATGGAATATCCCGGACAGATAAAGGTAAATGTGATTCGCGAGAGCCGTGTAATTGATTACGCAAAATAGACCATATACAGTTTCAGACTCAAAATGAATTTAAAAGCCGCTGTGTCCATGACATGGCGGTTTTTTATGGTTTATTGTACAAATGGGAAAACTTGATGAAAAAAGTTAAAAATACCTCTTGTGCAATACATCATCTTATAGTATGATAATCAAAGTGTATGATTGTATACGATTATCCAATGTACAGAAAAATATAAGAGCCGGAATGAGAGGTAGAGGNAACATGAAAGCNTATCGNGAGTTGAGCAGAGAGGAACTTTTGTCATTAAAAGCTGAGTTGGAAGCAGCTTATGAAAAGGCCAGAGACAGGGGATTGAAGCTGGATATGTCCAGAGGCAAGCCTGCAGCATCTCAGCTGGATATGGGCATGGATTTTATGGATATATTAAATTCAGGGAGTGACATGAAGACGGAGGCGGGATTGGATGTCCGCAACTATGGCGCAATGGATGGCATACCGGAAGCGAAGAGGCTTATGGCGGATATCATGGGTGTCAGTGACGAGAATGTGATTGTGTTTGGCAACTCTAGTCTGGCAATCATGTACGATACGATTTCCCGTGCAATGACTCATGGCATTTTGGGAAATACACCTTGGTGTAAGCTGGACAAGGTCAAATTTTTATGTCCGGCTCCCGGATATGACAGACATTTTGCAGTGACAGCTCATTTTGGTATTGAGATGATAACCATACCTATGTCACCGGACGGCCCTGATATGGATATGATAGAAGAGATGGTTTCTCAAGATGATTCCATAAAGGGCATCTGGTGTGTACCTAAATATTCCAATCCTCAGGGCTATACATATTCCGATGATACGGTGCGCCGTTTTGCGGCACTACGACCTGCGGCAAAGGATTTCCGTATTTTTTGGGATAATGCCTATGCCATTCATCATCTCTATGAGGATGCGCAGGATGAACTTCTGGAGCTTCTGGGGGAGTGTGAGAAAGCCGGAAATCCGGATATGGTGTATGAATTCAGTTCCACTTCCAAGGTGACTTTTGCAGGCGGCGGTATCGCAGCAATGGCTTCCTCCAAGGCAAACCTTGAGGAAATTAAGAAATCCATGACCATTCAAACCATTGGTTATGATAAAGTTAATCAACTGCGTCATGTGCGCTATTTCAAGGATATCAATGGCATGAAGGCTCATATGAAAAAACATGCGGACTTGATGAGACCTAAATTCCAGGCGGTACTGAAAGTGCTTGAGGAGGAATTGGGCGGTTTGGAAATCGGTACTTGGACCAATCCCAACGGAGGCTATTTTATCTCATTTGACGCTATGGAGGGATGCGCCAAGAAAATTGTGGCAAAATGTAAGGAGGCAGGTGTGACTCTTACCGGTGCCGGCGCTACTTACCCTTACGGCAAAGACCCTAAGGACAGCAATATCCGTATTGCGCCGTCCTTCCCCNCGNCGGAGGAAATGNAAATGGCTACCGATTTGTTTGTGCTCTGTGTGAAATTAATCAGTGTGGNGAAGTTGTTGGAGGATTAGTGNGAGAAGAATTTCTAACCGCTCANNGCATAGGCTGTTTCGCGGNGAAATTCTATNTTTNNCACTGAGAAANGCCTGAAGTGAGGCATTTCTNATCCAGATTTGAGTCGCTGCAGAGCTGCGACATGGAGGATTAGTAATGGAAGAAATCAAACGATTGAGCAGGGATTTGGTTGCAAATGGCGTTATCATTGACTATTATCAGGACACCATGCAGATTCCCAACGGAAATGTGGTAAAATGGGATTTGATTGACCATAAGGGGGCGGCCGCGGTGGTGGCTGTCCGGGAAGACGGCAAGCTTCTGATGGTGCGCCAATATCGAAATGCATTGGAGCGGGAAACTCTGGAAATTCCTGCGGGAGGCTTAAACGGCAGGGAAGAACCCACGAAAGACGCCGCCATAAGGGAATTGGCGGAGGAGACCGGCTATGTCTGTGACGAGGTGGAGTTACTGACCTCCATCTATACTACAGTGGCATTTTGCAATGAAAAAATCGACATTTATCTGGCCAGAGGCTTGAAACAGCACGGCAGCCAGCATCTGGACGAGGATGAATATATCAATGTAGAGGCATATACCGTGGAAGAGTTAAAACAGATGATTTTTGACTGCAAAATTCAGGATTCCAAGACAATCTGCGGGATTCTTGCCTATGCAGCAAAGTACCTGTAAGAGGCGTGAAAATAAGGCAGCTGCATATGTGCAGCGAAATATCTGTAAAAGGCATGAAAGGCCATCTGCCTGCATATATTTGGAAGAGCAGTAAGATGCTTTTTGAAGGAAAGCAGGTGGATTATGAAGCGGATACGGTTTGGAAATTTGTTTCTGGCAGGATTGATTGCCGGAATCTTCATTATGAATATCGGAAAGAGCATTCTGCTGGAAAGTACGGGATTATTGGACGAGTATACTCTGTATCAGATGAAGTACATGACCGTGGACAGCAATGCTCTTTTTTGTTATGTGCTGAGGCAGCGGATAGGCAGTACGCTGATATTGGGCATTCTTGCAACCACCTATCTGGGGATGATAGTGTGTGCAGGCGCCGCATTCTGGTATGGATTGTCGGCAGGCGCTTTTTTGGCGGCGCTTATTCTGCGGTACGGGCTGAAGGGAATTGTGTTTGCCGTAGTGGGGATTTTTCCGCAGTATCTCTTATATGCTCCTGCGCTGGCGGCGCTGCTTGTCTGGGGAACCAAATTGAATCGTAGCATTTATTTTCGGGAATATGAGGGAAGTGCCGGAGGAAAATATTTTTGGATGGGAAAAGCTCTCCGTTTTTTGGGCATCCTGTTTGTGATGGTGTTGGGATGCGTTTTGGAGAGCTTTTGGAATCCTCAGCTAATGCTGGCGCTGCTTAAAGTTTTTTAATGTTTATTCGTACTCAGCGATATCATAAATCAGTCTTTCGGTGTCGTCCCAGCCAAGGCAGGGGTCTGTGATGGATTTGCCGTACACGCCGTCGCCTATCTTCTGACAGCCTTCTTCTATGTAGCTTTCAATCATAAGACCTTTTACCAGATTGTGCATTTCCGGATTTAACTTGCGGTTGTGCATAATTTCCTTGGTAATACGAATCTGCTGGGCAAACTGCTTATTAGAATTGGAATGGTTGGTGTCGATGATACAGGCAGGATTTTTTAAATCCATCTTATTGTACATATCCAGCAGGCGGATTAAATCCTCGTAGTGATAATTGGAGGTATTATTGCCGTGCTTGCTGGTTGCGCCTCGTAACACCGTGTGGGCCAATTCATTTCCCGTAGTGTTTACCTCCCAGCCCCTGTAAATAAAGGAATGGGGATGCTGCGCCGCATAGACGGAGTTGAGCATCACGGAAAAGTCTCCGCTGGTGGGGTTTTTCATGCCCGTAGCCACATCGAAGCCGCTGACGGTAATCCTGTGCTGCTGGTCTTCCACGGAACGGNNTCCCACAGCTACATAGGAANGNATATCGGAAAGATAGCNCCAATTCTCGGGATAGAGCATCTCGTCCGCAGCGGTGAGACCGCTTTCCTCCACGGCACGGATATGCATTTTGCGCATTGCAATCAGTCCCGCAAGAAAATCAGGCTTTTTTTCCGGGTCGGGCTGGCTGACAATGCCTTTGTAGCCCTCCCCTGTAGTGCGGGGTTTGTTGGTATAGATTCTGGGAATCAGAATCAGCTTGTCCTTTACTTTTTCGTTCACCTTGGCAAGGCGGCTGATATAATCGCACACCGCATNCTCATTATCTGCAGAACAGGGTNCGATGATTACCAGAAATTTATTNCTTGCTCCAGTGATGACATCCCGAATTTGTGCATCCCTCTCTTCTTTTATCTTTACCAGGGNATCAGGAAGGNGATATTGATTCCTGATNTCGTCCGGAGNNGGAAGTNTTTTGNTAAATTCAAAGCTCATTNTATTTTACCATNCCCAAGNNGGGCCCTTNCCTTTAAAATNNCTAACTTATTATAGTATAAGAGAAGAAATCGTGCAAGAGTTTTTCGGTGAGCATTATTACGGGCATTTTAAATTGAATAATTGGGTCATAGTCTGGCGCAGCACAAGCGCAGAATAGAGGGAAAAAGAAGCAAAAAATTCATGATTGGAGGAATTTACAACAGAATGCTTTGCAGAAACAGAAAATTATGTTAAATTAAATACGATGCGGATATTTGTAAACTACTATGTAAAATATTGTGTGGGAAACAGCATCGTTAATTGCACACGGGAAAAGGGGAAGAAGATGAAAAAAAGTACATGGGATGAAAATGAAAAGAAATTATTGCTGCAGGAATTGAAGGAGAGGCTGGACTTTTATACCTTTCAGGCGTCGGAGGAGCAGTTTGACGCCCAAAAGGTAGAGGTACTTGTCAAGCAGATCCAGGAGCTGGAGTCTGATGGTTCTGTGGCAAAGGAGAATGCGTCACAGCAAGATTTTGAGGCATTTTTGAAGTATCGGGAGGAAAAGTTCGCAGATGCGGAGCGTCTTGCCGCATTAAACAAAGAAGGCAAAGATGCGGAGCCGGGGAAGCGTTCTTGGAGGTTTCCCGCAGTTTACGAAAAACGCTGGGGCAGCAGTGGTTTTGTTAGGGCGGCGGCAGTTGGAATTGCGGTTCTCCTTGCCGTGGGGGGCAGCATCGGGGCTGTGAATGCCCAAAAGGATGAGGGGCTGATACATTGGCTGCAAAAGAGTATTTACGGCGAAGTAATAGTGGTGGAGCCTGAGAAGAATAATTTGTCAGATGAATTTGAAGAGGATATAGTAGCTGTTTATCACAACCCAGAGGAATTGCCCAAGCCATATAGGAAGTATTTTGTGGATTTGGAAGGCATGGAGGGATTGGAGGGTTACGAACAGGAACAGATTTCGCTTTCCAGCAATAAAATCAGTTGGCATCTTGACCTATCTTGGAAAAACGAAAGGCAGGAATCTCTCCTATTTAGCGTTTTGGGTATAAAGGACTCTGTGGTAGTTCAGGACAGAAGATTTGATAAATATGAAGATTTTTATGACAAAGAAGTAAACGGCATAGAGCTCCATATTTGTACAAAGCAGGATGATACAGGAGAAAAAGATGTAGCCATATACTGTCNTATCNATGGTAATAGAAGATATACTGTGGAAGGAAAGCTTTCTGTGGAAGTAATGGAGCAGATTGCTGCAGAATACACAGAAAGAGTGTTGAAAGAAAATAAAAATTAAAAATTTTAAATTTTTTTGTAAGTTTTGGCTGATTTCTGTCATGTATATAGTAGAAGGATAAATAAGAGAGAAAACGCGGGGAAAATTTTGAGGAAAGGAGAAGGTCCTTCTAAGACAGTAAAAGTTAAGAAAAGGAAGGGAAAGTTATGACTTACAAAAGAAAAAGAGCTTTGCAGAGAGTCCTTGCCACGGCTTTGGCAGCGGTGATTCTTCTGGGCATTCCCTGTTTCAGTGCGGAGGCGGCGGAGACCGATGCCGGAGAGAGGGAAGTAGTGCAGTTGGAATGGATACCAGATGAGGCTCTCGGAGAGGGCGGTCCAATCTGTTATACCATGTTGTCGGAATGTGAGGTGGACTTTTACAGCATTTCAGAGGGACTTTATGTCCATGTGTCCACCCGTGCGTCCCAGTCGGCTTCCGTGATTGGTGTGAAAGATATCGTTCTGGAGGAGAAGACGCCGCTGCTGGGTTGGTATGAGGTTGCCACATGCGCAGGCGGGGAAGCCTATAACACCAACTATTATGGCGGCAGCTTCACCTATAAGGATGCCGTGTACAAGAAGCAATACCGTATAACTTGTACTCATTACGGCACTGTGGACAGTCCTGCAGAGGTGTATCATGAGACGGATGACTACACTTACAACTACAAGAAGTAAAGGGGAAATGCTTTGCAGGCTGGAATACTGACTACAAATGCAGATTATGAAAAAGGGGAACCGGAATTCGACTAAAGTGGGTCTGAAAAAAGGGATATTTTGGGAAAGAAATATCCTCATAGATGAGAATTATTAATATTTTTACGTCTTACAATTGCAGTGGGCGGGTGGGAATGTTCTATACAGTTTTATGTTTTATTTTTACATTGTAATGTGGAAAAAGGGGATTTTCCGTGAAGATATGAGACAGCAAAAGGCTTCCCTGCATAGTGGCAGGCAGTTTTTTGCACGACGGCGACGTAGCCGGGGCAATTGTAAGAACAGGCTAACAGCCTATAATGAGCCACAGTCTATGGTGAGAGAGGCTATAAGGCATAGACTATGAGGCGGTGGAATAAGCAGAGAAAAGAAATCGGGATGTTAAGATTCTTTTCCTGCTTATTTCTTTTATCTCAGGACAATNTTAAATTAAGTATTGNTATGTACGCAGAAACGNGATATANTNTTTGTTGTAAATCTTTTGTNCANGGNATTNNGCCTGANAATCACCAATTATCACACATAGAAAGCAGGCGGATGCGGGAGAAGCATAGGGTTCTTCTTTGTCTGTCAAACATTCAGAGACATCGTGTAAAAAGTAAAATTTTTCAGAAAAGAGGTATTTTATGACGACAGAAAAAAGGACGGACTTCTCAAAAAAGCAAAGAAAAAAAGGTCAGAAAGCAGGGAGCGCAGGGCTGCTAAATTCCAAGATTAAAGACAGCAGCAGTAAAATTATATTTGATGACAATATTCTCTGTTCCCAATTTTTACGGGATTATATTGACCTGCCCCATATGAAGGATGTACACCCGGAGGATATTGAGGATGTGTCAGAACAATATGTCCCGCTGTTTGCCGAGGAAAGGAATGCGGACAGGGTTAAGCGTGTCAATATAAAAGGTGAAAATCCGTTTTTTCTTTTATCACTTATTGAACATAAGGCCCAAATAGATTACAATGTATGTATGCAGATATTTCGCTATATGGTCTATATCTGGGATGCTTACGAANAAGAGGCGGNAAGGTTGCATCCGGGCANTTCCAGACAAGTGGATTTCAAGTATCCCCCAATTCTGCCTATTGTCTATTATGAAGGNAGTAAGAAATGGATGGTTNCCTTGAATTTTCAAAGCNGTATTCNTGAAGGAGATAAATTTGGGGAATATTTGCCGGATTTTAAATATTATTTGGTGCCGCTGCGGGATTACAGCAATGAGGAACTTATTGCAAAAGAGGACGAGATTTCTCTCGTCATGCTGATCAATAAGATGCAGACGCGGGAAGATATTGAAGTGTTTCGTATGCTTCCCGCAGATAAGGTCGATACTATATTGCGGGATTCCCCCGGACATTTGGTAGATATTATAGCGGATATACTGTTGGCATTTTTGTTGAAAGAGAATGTTCCGATTCCAGAGGCAGAGGAATTAGCGGGCAAGGTAAAGGAGAAGAAAATGGCACAGTTGTTTGAAAATATGGAAAAGATGGATATTCAGGCGGAGAGAAGAAAGACGGCTCGAGCCACCAAGAGAGCGGAGAAAGCTGAACAGAAAGCCGCAGAAGCCGAACAGAAAGCCGCAGAAGCTGAACAGAAAGCCGCAGAAGCTGAACAGAAAGTCGCAGAAGCTGAACAGAAAGTCGCAGAAGCGCAGCAGAAAGTGGCGGAGCTGGAGAAGAAAATGGCACAACTCTTAGAAAACAGGAGTGATAATACATAAAGGCATTCGGGTTAAAATAGAGAGGAAATTGCTGTTAAAATAGAAATTTATTGGAAAAGATAAAGGAAAATGAGGAATTTTTGAAAAGGGTCTTTTCCAAAAATCGGTAATATGCTATACTAATACGGAAGTGTGTTGGAGATAGAATGTGAAAGTGTATGTCAACGAATATGGATCAGGAGAACAGCTATAGGCGAAAACGAGTACAAAGACTGAAAAAGTTGATTATCAGACTGCTTGTGATATTTATTCTGATACCTTATGTGTGCTGCATCATCTTATTCTTTAAAATGGATGCTTTAGACAGGCAGGTTGATGATTTAAGCAGGCAGGTTGAGAATTTGAGCAGGTATCTGGAACAGTGGGCGCAGCCCTTGGAAACAAAACAAGGGGAATTAGGAACACCAACCGAAGATGGTACGGAGAGACAAGCGGGTGAAGAAGAGAAAGAGAATCAGTTTTCCCAAGGCAGTCCCTCACCCTCAGGGACAGAAGATGAGCATCCGGCGCACATGGTGTATCTGACCTTTGATGATGGTCCAAGCGTTTATANCAATGACATTCTGGATATTTTGAACAGCTATGGCNTAAAAGCAACTTTTTTTGTGGTGGGNAAGGAAGANGAAGCTTCCAAGGAAGCCATGAAANGGNTTNTAGAAGAAGGNCATACTCTGGGTATNCATTCATACAGCCATCAATATCGGCAGATATATGGATCGGTAGATGCTTTTGCGGAGGATTTTGAACGCATACAGACCCTTCTTTATGACACAACGGGCATAGAAAGTGTATATTATCGTTTCCCCGGGGGAAGCTCTAATACTGCTAGTTCAGTTAATATGCAGGAATTTGCAGATTATCTCAAGACACAAGGAGTTACATTTTATGATTGGAATATCTCAGCTGGAGATGCTACCAGCCAGCCTATTTCCCAGGAGGCCTTGGTGGCAAACAGTACAAAGGGGATTGAGCGGCAGGGGACATCCATTATATTAATGCATGATTCTGCAGACAAATATGGTACTGTAAATGCGCTGCCGAAGATTATTGAGAACATTTTGGCAAGGGAAGACACCGTAATTTTACCGATTACGGAGGATACTAAGCCGGTTCAACATATACACACAGAAATAGAATAATGAATGGAGGTTATATTTTACAATGGGTTTTTTTGGTGAATTGAAAGAGGATTTATCACAGGCAGTCAATGAGTTGATGCCGGAAGAGGAACAAAAAACTGCTTCTTTGGAGACAGAACCAGAGAATGTGAATGCGGCTAAAGAGTCGGATTTTGACGCAAAGGGTGCGGAGGCAGAGGAAACTTCAAATGAAGCTGGTTTAAAGAAAGAGGATGCTCTTGATTTGGACAGCATGTTGGAGGATGTGCTGAAAGAGGAAGTGGTTGCTATGCCGGAGAACAAGCCTGAAGTGGAAAGTTCCACAGGGGAAGTTCCGGAAGAGGATAGTTTCAAGGAAAAGGCTTCGGTGTCAGAGCAGCCTAAATCAGAAGAAAAGGGAGAAAGAAAAGGAGAAAAGAAGTTTATGGAAACACATATCAGCAAAATGGTTTCAGAGGAGACATCTGTTATTACCACAGGGACAAATATCACAGGAGACCTTACTTCAGAAGGTTCCATTGATATTATGGGCACTGTGAATGGCAATATCGAGGCATGGGGGAAATTAAATATAACCGGTCATGTGAATGGCAATTCAAAAGCTGCCGAGATTTATGCTGAAAGTGCTAAAATAAACGGAGAGATTATCAGTGATGGAGCTGTAAAGATTGGTGCAAGCACGGTTATTATCGGTAATATTACCGCTACCAGCGCAGCCATAGCCGGCGCTGTAAAGGGTGATATTGATGTAAAGGGACCTGTGGTTTTGGATACTTCCGCCATTGTTATGGGTAATATCAAATCTAAGTCTGTACAGATTAACAATGGTGCAGTAATTGAAGGTATGTGTTCCCAGTGCTATGCAGATGTTAGTCCTACAACATTCTTTGACGAATATAAACCGGAGACGAGTAAGAAAAAGTCTTCATCAAAATAGGGAGAGATGCGTATGCATAGGATTTTGCTGAAATTGAGTGGAGAAGCTCTTGCCGGCGAGAAAAAGACGGGTTTTGACGAAGAAACAGTGAGGAAAGTGGCCATTCAGGTAAAGGAACTTGTGCAGGATGGGATTCAGGTAGGAATCGTCATCGGCNGCGGTAATTTCTGGCGGGGGCGNTCCAGCGAAANCNTTGACAGAACAAAGNCTGACCNGANAGGNANGTNAGCCANTGTCATGAACTGCATCNATGTANCCGAGATATTTCGCTCAATGGGGATGATGACTAATGTGCTGNCTCCTTTTGAGTGTGGCTCTTTTACAAAATTATTTTCAAAGGACAGGGCAAACAAATATTTTTCCAAGGGAATGGTGGTATTTTTTGCAGGAGGCACCGGGCATCCGTATTTTTCTACAGATACCGGTGTGGTACTTAGAGCGGTTGAAGTGGATGCGGATGTCATTCTGTTAGCAAAATCCATTGATGGCGTATATGATGATGATCCGGAGAAGAATCCTGCCGCTAGGCGGTTTGATGAAATTGCCATTGAGGAAGTGATTGCCAGAAACCTGCAGGTAGTGGATATGACGGCATCCATTCTGGCAAGGGACAATAAAATGCCCATGCGGGTATTTTGCCTGAATGAGGAAAACAGCATTGTGAATGCGCTTAAGGAAGATTTCAATGGAACAAAAGTAACAGTCTAGGACGGAAGAAAGGCATGGTTGTTGATATGGATGCAAGATTACAGCAGTACGAAGATAAAATGAAAAAAGCGGTGGAGTTTTTGGAGAATGACTATGCAGCAATCAGGGCAGGGCGTGCAAATCCCCATGTCCTTGATAAGTTGAGAATCGATTATTACGGAACTCCTACCCCCATCCAGCAGGTGGGCAATATCACCGTGCCGGAGGCGAGAATTATTCAGATTGCGCCATGGGAGAAATCTCTGATAAAGGAAATCGAAAAGGCAATCCANACCTCTGATATNGGAATTAACNCTTCCAATGACGGAAGTGTGATTCGTTTGGTGTTTCCGGAACTTACTGAGGAGCGCAGAAAAGATTTGGTAAAAGAGGTCAAGAAAAAGGCGGAGGAAGGAAAGGTAGCTATCCGCAATATCAGACGAGACGGCAATGATGCCTTGAAGAAACAAGCGAAGGAAATCTCTGAGGATGAGGTTAAGCAGATGGAGGAACAGCTGCAGAAGCTTACAGATAAGTTCGTTAAGGAAGTGGATGCCTTGATGGAAAGTAAGTCAAAGGAAATTATGACCGTCTAAAGGTTACTCGAGAGCAAACTGCGGGGGTGGAGATGCGAGAGCTTATCCGCCCTTTGTAATTTTAGAAGCAGGAGGGGCATGGAATATGGAGAAACAGTTAAATGTACCTAAGCATGTAGCTATTATTTTGGACGGCAACGGAAGATGGGCGAAAGCAAAGGGAATGCCCCGCAATTACGGGCATGTACAGGGTGCCAAGACGGTGGAGACTATCTGTGAGGAAGCGTATAAGATGGGGATTCAATATCTGACGGTATATGCATTTTCCACAGAAAATTGGCGCAGACCTCAGGAAGAAGTGGATGCACTGATGAAACTGCTTCGTAATTATATGAAAACTTGTCTGAAAACAGCGGAGAAAAACCGTATGTGTGTGCGGGTTTTGGGAGAAAAGTCGAGGCTGGATGAGGATATCCGTCTGCGGATTGCCGAGTTGGAAGAAGCCACGAAGAATAATGATGGGCTGCATTTTCAGATTGCCATCAATTACGGCAGCAGGGATGAATTGGTACGTTCCATGAGAAATATTGCGAAAAGAGTACAAAGAGGGGAGCTTGCGCCGGAGGATATCGGGGAGGACTGCCTTGAAAAAGAATTGGATACGGCAGGGATTCCTGACCCCGACCTTTTAATCCGAACCTGTAATGAACAGAGGATTTCCAATTTCCTGCTGTGGCAGCTTGCCTATACGGAATTGTATTTTACGCCGGTCGCATGGCCGGATTTTACGAAAGAAGAATTGATAAAAGCTGTGGAGGCATATAATGTTAGAGACCGGAAATATGGTGGCTTGAAGGAGGAATAACTATGTTTGTGACCAGATTGCTAAGCGGCATAGTTCTCCTTGCCATAGCATTCTTAACCATGAGTCTGGGAGGAATTTCCCTTGCGCTCATTTTATTGTTTATCTCTCTGATTGCGTACAGGGAGTTAACTAAAGCATTGTCCTGCGCAACAGATGATAAAAAATTAAACGGTCTGGAAATCATAGGGTTGATTGGAGTGGCCGTCTATTATGTAATGCTGTATTTCCTGCAGGATCCCCAGATGCTCTTAATGGGAATCGTGGGGGTATTTTTGGCTGAGATGTTTCTCTATGTGATTTCCTTTCCTAAATTTCAGGCAAATCAAGTGGTGGCGGCTATATTTTCCTTTCTCTATGCGCCGGTGATGCTGTCCTTTGTATATCTGATCAGAAGTGCTGACAGGGGTATTTATATGGTATGGATGATTCTGATTAGTTCATGGGGATGTGATACCTGTGCCTATGTAGTGGGTAAGCTGATAGGAAAGAAGAAAATTTTTCCGAAATTAAGTCCTCATAAATCATTGGAAGGGTGCATCGGCGGCGTTGTGGGAACGGCGGCGCTTGGAGCTTTGTATGGACATTTTCTGGTGCAGACAGTGTTTCCGGATCAGGCGGTGACATGGGTGATTGCCTTTATCTGCGGAATTGGTGCAATTATCAGTATGATGGGAGACCTTGCGGCATCCGCCGTCAAGCGCAATTACAATATTAAAGATTATGGAAAGCTGATTCCCGGACATGGGGGCATTATGGATCGCTTTGATTCCATGATAGTTACGGCGCCCATGACTTATTTTTTAATGATATTTCTGCTCAAAATAAGCAGTGTCTGACAGGCATGGGGGTATATACTTATGAAAAATATTGCAATCTTGGGCTCTACAGGCTCCATAGGGACACAGACTCTTGAAATTGTCCGTGCCAATCCTGATTTAAAGGTAGTGGCGCTGGCGGCAGGAAGCAATGTGAAAATGATGGAGGAGCAGGTCAGGGAATTTAAACCTCTGATTGCAGGCATGTGGAGCGAGGAGGCGGCATCCGACCTAAGAAGCCGTATAGGGGATATGCCTGTAAAGGTGGTATCTGGTATGGAAGGACTGATAGAATCGGCAATCCTTCCTGAGGCGCAGGTATTAGTGACTGCGATTGTGGGAATGATTGGCATCAGACCTACCATAGCAGCCATTGAGGCAGGCAAGGATATTGCCCTTGCCAATAAGGAAACTCTGGTGACGGCAGGACATATCATTATGCCATTGGCAAAAAAGTGCGGAGTGTCCATTCTGCCTGTGGACAGTGAACATAGTGCGATTTTTCAGTCTTTGAACGGGGAACCTGCAAATAGAATTTCTAAGATTCTGCTTACGGCATCGGGAGGGCCATTTCGTGGAAAAACGAAAGAAGAACTTGCCAAAATGCAAGTGGAGGATGCCCTGAAACATCCCAATTGGTCCATGGGCCGCAAAATTACCATAGATTCTTCCACGCTGGTGAATAAGGGGCTGGAAGTAATGGAAGCAAAATGGCTTNTTGGCNTGGNACTTGACCGCATACAGGTGGTNNTGCATCNCCAGAGTATTATTCACTCTGCANTAGAGTATGTGGACGGAGCTATCATTGCCCAGATGGGGACTCCGGATATGAAGCTTCCCATCCAATATGCTTTGTTTTATCCTGACAGAAGACCCATGGAAGGCAAGCGGGTGGATTTTTTTGAACTAGGGCAGATTACTTTTGAAAAGCCGGATATGGAAACCTTTGGGGGTCTGCGGCTTGCCTATCAGGCGGCGGAAGCAGGGGGCAGTATGCCGACAATATTCAATGCTGCCAATGAGAAAGCGGTAGAACTTTTTTTGGAGCGCCGAATTCGGTATCCGGAGATTACAGAACTGATTGAGGAAGCCATGCATAAGCATAAGGTGCTGGCAAATCCCAGCGTAGAGGAGATTTTAGAGACAGAGAAAGAAGCTTGGGAATATATCTTAGGAAAGGTAAAGTAATTAACTTTATGGCTACATTAATATTCACGGTTATTATTTTAGGGGTAGTGATAGTGTCCCATGAATTTGGACACTTTCTGCTGGCAAAAATGAATGGGATTCATGTGGTGGAATTTGCAGTGGGAATGGGTCCTATTCTGTTTTCCTTTCAGAAGGGAGACACCAGATATGCCTTAAAGCTGCTGCCCATTGGCGGTTCCTGCATGTTTGAGGGCGAGGACGGTCTGGAGATGAAAAATGGGACGGAAAGTGAGGGTGCATTTCCCAATGCCAATGTGTGGAGCAGGATTTCCACAGTGGTTGCGGGGCCGTTTTTTAATTTCATTTTAGCCTTCATAATTGCACTTGTTATGGTTAATATGATTGTTATCAGGGAGCCCATTGCCACGGAGGTATTGGAAAACAGTGCGGCTGAGGCGGCGGGACTGAGAGATGGGGACAGAATTCTTTCCTTGAATGGAGAGAAGGTGTATCTGTATGAAGAGGTTCTTTTGTTTACCCAGCTCTATGACGGCGGTGAGGTGAAGGTAGGTTATAAGCGTGACAACGAAGTGGGAGAGCTGATGCTAACCCCACAATATAACGAAGAAGAAGGCAGATATATGCTGGGAATTTCCAATGCCGATTTTGTAGAGCTGAAAGGCTTGGACGGTTTGAAATATGCGTGGTATGAGATGCGTTACAGCATGAAGATGACTTATAAGAGTCTGGGTCTGCTAATACGNGGGAAAGTGACCAGAAAAGANGTGGCAGNNCCTGTGGGTATTGCGGNGAACATNGTGGGCAAGACCTACGAGAACACCAAGCAATATGGCTGGGAGAATGTGCTGGTGAACATGCTCAATATTACCCTGATGCTTTCCGTGAATCTGGGAATTTTAAATCTGCTGCCCATTCCGGCGCTGGATGGCGGCAGGCTGGTATTTTTGCTTCTGGAAGTTATCAGAGGAAAGCCCATTCCACCGGAAAAAGAAGGTATGGTACATTTTATCGGTCTGGTGTTCTTTATGGGATTAATGGTATTTCTTTTATTTAATGACCTTTCTAATATTTTTGCAGGCTGATTCCCGTGGGACAGCTTCTTGCGGGGCAGCCTCTGATGAGGCAGCCTCTTACGAGGCAGGTGAAACTGCCCCGCAAGGTAAAATCAGTTTTTTCACATCTTTATTTCAAAATATTTTTCCAATAAACACAACAGCTTAAATAATTGAATTAGGTGATTGAGAAATTCTCTTTTTACAAAGTGTCATTGTGCCAATTGTATGTTCCAACGCAGACACGCTTTCGCTCCGACCTCACCGTAACGGTACATAAAACGCCAAAGTACGGCGTTTAAGTACCGACGGTTCGCTAGGGTCTGCTTATG
>WFLX010178291.1_pt1 | contig 29713 bp, 29 predicted proteins | sample 4967041 | NCBI WGS metagenome assembly WFLX01 (sample SAMN12857096, study PRJNA449069) | gut metagenome | isolation source: stool from male and female vole | host: Microtus ochrogaster | place: USA:Florida | collected 2017
TGATTGCAAAGCAGTTGCGCGCACAGGGCATTGACAAGCCGATTGTCGGGGCGGACGGTTGGGACGGTCTGACGGAGAACGCGGGCGAGGAAGTGCTGAACGGCTATTATTCCAACCACTATGCGACGGACTCTGATTCGGAAGCGGTGCAGCGATTTGTGGCGGCGTTCGAGGAGAAATTCGGGAAGAAACCGAATTCATTTGCGGCGTTGGGCTATGACAGCGTGTATTTGCTGAAGGACGCGATCCTGAATGCGGGCACGACCGAGACTGCTGCCGTGCGTGACGCGCTGGAAGCGACGAACGGCGACTATGTGACCGGGCATCTGACATTTGACGAAAAACGCAACCCGATAAAATCGGCGGTTATTTTGGAACTAGTGCGCGGCGAGAACGGCGAGCTGACGACGCGCTACAAGACGACAATTCATCCGTAGCGGGCAGAAAAATCGGGCGGGGAAGGCTTCCCTGCCCCGCTTGTTTACATTTTTGCCGGGATTTGGTATAACTGAATGGGCATCGAAGCATAGTTTCGGGAACGGAACTATGCTTTTTTCGTGATAGCATACGGAGGAGGTGCGGTGAATAGCGTTTCGATTTTTGTGCAGCAGCTGATTAACGGGCTGTCGCTGGGAAGCATTTATGCGCTGATTGCGCTCGGCTACACGATGGTCTACGGCATTGTCAAGTTGATTAATTTTGCGCACGGCGACGTGATGATGGTGGGCGCGTATGCGGGCTATTTCGTGCTGTGCGCGCTGGGGACAACGCCGCTGGGCATGGTGCTTGCGTTCGTGGCGGCGATGGGGATGTGCGGCGTATTGAGCCTGGTAATTGAGCGGCTGGCATATCGTCCGTTGCGCAACGCGCCGCGCTTGAATTCGCTCATTACGGCGATTGCGGTGGAGCTGATTTTGCAGAACGTGATGCGTGTGCTGCCGTTTGTCGGGCCGGATCCGCGGCAGTTCCCGACGATGGCGACCCGGATGTTCAGCGTGGGGATTGTTTCGTTTTCCAATATTCAGCTGATTGTCATTGTGCTGAGCGCGGTGCTGATGGTGGTGCTCAATTATATCGTCAATTATACCCGGACGGGAAAGGCAATGCGCGCGGTTTCGTATGACCTGGGCGCGGCGAGCCTGATGGGAATCAGCGTGAACAGGATTATCGCGACCACGTTCGTGATTGGATCGGTGCTGGCGGGCGCGGGCGGCGTGCTGTATGCGACGGCGTACCCGCAGATTGACCCCGTGATGGGCTACATTCCCGGCCTGAAAGCGTTTGTGGCGGCGGTGCTTGGCGGCATCGGTTCGATTCCGGGCGCGATGCTGGGCGGCATTATCCTGGGCATTGCGGAGACAATGACAAAAGCGTACATTTCCTCTCAGTATGCGGACGCGATTTCGTACACGATTCTGATTGTAATCCTGCTCGTGAGGCCGACGGGCATTTTGGGCAAAAAGACGCGGGTAAAAGTGTAGGAGGCGCGGCGTGAAGAACAAGATTTACCGGAACATGGCGATTCCCGGCGTTGTCGCGCTGCTTGCGGTGATAGTGCCGGCGTCGCTCATAAAGGCGAACGTCATCAACGCGTATACGGCGCAGATTATCACGTTGGGCGGCATCAACGCGATTATGGCGCTGAGCGTGAACATTATCTGCGGCATTACGGGACAGCTTTCGCTCGGTCAGGCGGGATTTGAGGCAATCGGCGCGTATGCGGTCATCCTGTTTACGCAGAACTGCGGCATTCCGCTGCCCGTGAGCATCATTCTGGCGGCGCTGGTCGCGGCGTTTTTCGGCTTTGTCATCGGCTTTCCGACGCTCAAGCTGGAGGGCGACTACCTTGCGATCGTGACGCTGGCNTTCGGCGAGATTATCCGCGTGGTGCTGGTCAACNTNAAGGCGATTACGGGCGGACCGAACGGCAAGCAGTTTCCCACGATGCTTTCCACCGATTTTGTGTGGGGTCCGGCGTGCTCGTGGCTGACGGTTGTCGGCGCGCTCGCGGTGATTATCATCCTGCTGCAAAATTTCGTGCGCTCGACCTACGGACGCGCGATCCTTGCCGTGCGCGAGGACGAGATTGCGGCGAACGCGAACGGCATCGGCGTGTTCCGCTACAAGATGACGGGATTTGTGATCGCGTCGTTCGTGGCGGGGATTGCCGGTGCGCTGTACGCGCCGTTCATCGGCTTCATCAAGCCGGATCTGGCTTCGTTCAACAATTCGATCAACGACCTGATTTTCGTCGTGCTGGGCGGCATGGGAAGCGTGACCGGCTCGGTGCTGGCGGCGTTCGTGCTTACCTATTTGCAGGAATTCCTGCGCTTCTTGCAGCATTACCGCCTGCTGTTCTACCCGGTGATTTTGATTCTGGTCATGCTGTTCCGGCCGCAGGGCTTGCTCGGCATGAAAGAACTGTCGTTCGTCAAGGCGTGGGACGGCATTCCGGGCCTGGTGCGCCGCTGTGCCGCCGTCATCAGAAAGCGCGGCGGATCATCTGCTGAACGGAGGCCGGGCGATGAGTAGCGAAAAGAAACTGTTGTTGCAGGCCAACGGCCTTTCGATCGTGTTCGGCGGGCTGCGCGCGGTCAGCGATTTTTCTATGGACTTGTACCAGGGCGAGCTGGTCGGGCTGATCGGACCGAACGGCGCGGGAAAGACGACGGTGTTCAACATGCTCAGCGGCGTGTATACGCCGACNGGCGGCGAGATTGCGTTCTGGGACCGGCAGGGCTGGGTACACGTGGCGAGCAAGAAGTCGCCCGCGCAGCTCAACCGGATCGGCATTGCGCGCACGTTCCAGAATATCCGCCTGTTCGGCAACCTGACGGTGGCGGACAACGTGCGGATTGCCATGCACGCGCAGCGCAAGGTCACGCCGCTTGACGTGCTGTTCAGGACGCCGCGTTTCCGCCGCGACGAGCTGATGATGACGTTGCGCGTGCAGACCCTGCTTTCGCTCTTCAAGATGAAGCACAAGGAGCATGAGCTGGCAAAGAACCTGCCCTACGGCGAGCAGCGCAGGCTGGAGATTGCCCGTGCGCTCGCGTCGCAGCCGTCTCTGCTGTTGCTGGACGAACCGGCGGCGGGCATGAACCCGCAGGAGACGAAAGAACTGATGGAGCAGATTGCCTTTATCCGCAAGGAATTCGGCGTGACGATCCTGCTGATCGAGCACGACATGAAACTGGTCATGGGCATCTGCGAGCGGCTGTTCGTGCTGGACTACGGGCGCGTCATCGCGCAGGGAACGCCGGCACAGGTCGTCTCCAATCCGCAGGTCGTCAAGGCGTACCTCGGCGAAGAAGCCACAGGCATATAGGAGCGGGTCATGGCAGAGACGATGCTTGCAGTTACGAACCTTACGGTCTCATACGGCGCGATCCGTGCGCTCAGGGGCGTTTCGTTCACGGTAGGGCGGGGCGAAATCATCAGCCTGATCGGGTCGAACGGCGCGGGAAAGACGACGACGCTCCATGCGGTGTCGAATTTAATCAAAAAGCAGGGCGGCAGCGTCGTCTTTGGCGGCGAGGACATCACGTCGCTCGCGCCCGACCACATCGTGCGGCGCGGGCTGATTCACGTTCCCGAAGGGCGGCGCATTTTTGCCAACTTGACCGTGCGCGAGAACCTGGAGATGGGCGCGTTTATCCGCCGCGACAAGGCGGGCATCAAGGCCGACCTGGAGCGCGTGTACGAGCTGTTCCCGCGCCTCAGGGAGCGCGTGCGGCAGGTGGCGGGGACGCTGAGCGGCGGCGAGCAGCAGATGCTCGCCATGGGGCGCGGCATTATGAGCCAGCCCAAGCTGCTGCTGCTTGACGAGCCGAGCATGGGGCTTGCGCCGATTCTGGTGGACGAAATCTTCGACATCATCCGGCGCATCAACCGGGAAGGCACGACCATCCTGCTTGTCGAGCAGAACGCGTTCAAGGCGATGACCATTGCCAGCCGCGTCTACATTTTGGAGACGGGCAGCGTGATTATGTCCGGGAACGCGGCGGAACTGATCCACGACCCGGCGGTCAAGTCGGCGTACCTCGGCGGCTAGGCGCCCGCGGGGAACGCGTTTCCGCAGGAAGCGGAAGGCTGCCCCGCGGGAATTCACCGTTCCGCAAAATGCGGAAAGACGACGTTGCTGCAAGTCAGNGTTCCGCAAGATGCGGAAGGCTGCCCCGCGGGAATNCACCGTTCCGCAAAATGCGGAAAGACGACGTTGCTGCAAGTCAGNGTTCCGCAAGATGCGGAAGGCTGCCCCGCGGNAATCCACCGTTCCGCAAAATGCGGAAAGACGACGTTGCTGTAAGTCAGCGTTCCGCAAGATGCGGAAGCTTGTCCTGCGGGAATCCATCGTTCCGCAAAATGCGGAAGGCTGTTCGGCGGCGCGGTCAGTTTCCGCACGGTGCGGAACGGTGAGATTTTCCTTTACGTTCCGCATTTTTCTTTGTATCTTTAAGAGAGAAACATCCCATAACAAAAGGAGGAATGATTATGAACAAATTACGAAGTCAGATCCGCAACGCGGAGGTTGACGGGCTTTCGGACACGCTGGTGCGGCTGTTCAAGGCGGACGCGGGGGCGCAGGCGGATGCGTTCCTCGCGGGGGTGATGGCGGAGCTGGAGGGGCTTTCGGCAAAGATCACCACGGCGATTTTGCAGGACAAGGTGCTTTCCCGGCTGGAAGAGGCGGACGGCGCGCGCGACGAGGCGATCAGGACGCTCGGAACGGTGCTTGCCGGCTATGCCGCGCTCCCGGTCGCTGCCAAGAAGGAGCTTGCCCTGCCGCTCAAGGCGATGTACGACAAGTACGCCAAGGCGGGAATCACGGGGACGAACTACACGAGCGAGTCGTCCCTGACGGAGAGCATGCTGGAGGAATTTTCGGCGGCGGCGTTTGCCGACAAAATCAAGGGGCTTGAGGGGGTCGGCGAGGCGATTGCGGCGGTCCGCGCGGCGCAGGATGCCTTTACGGCGGCGAACGACGAGTACGTGCGCTCGAACGCGGAAAAGGGCGCGTCCGCATCCAGCTACAACAAGCCGATTGTCGCGCTCGTCAACGAGAAGCTGGTGCCGTACCTGGGCGCCATGGAGATTGCGGGGAACGCGTCCGTGGCGACGTTCGCAAGGGGCGTTTCGGCGGAGATTGACCGCGCGAACGACACGATTGCCAAGCGCGGGAAGAAGTAGCGCGGGCGGCTGCGGCACGGTCCGGCGGCAGGGCTGGCGTGCCGCGGCGGCTCGCGCGAAAAATTCGCCTTTTCGCCGGAAATATGCTATAGTGATACCAGAGACATCCGCAGGGGGCTGACAATGATCGTTTCTGACTTGATGCGAAAAAAAGTGATGTACGTGCATCCCGAAACATCGGTGACCGACGCGCGCGCGCTGATGACCAGGGAGAACGTGAACAAGCTTCCGGTGCTCGACCGCGACAATCGCCTGGTGGGCATCGTGACCAAGAACGATTTGGTCAAGGCATCGCCGTCTGCGGCGACGACGCTCGACGTGTACGAGCTCAGTTACCTGCTCTCAAAGCTGACCGTGGACAAGGTGATGGTAAAAGATGTCGTCACGGTGGATCACCATGAGGTGATCGAGGAGGCGGCGCGCATTATGGCGGACAAAAAAATCGGCTGCCTGCCCGTCATGAACGGCGACTTGCTCGTCGGCATTATCACCGAAAGCGATTTGTTCCACGCATTCATCGAGATTTTTGGGGCGCGGCATCACGGCGTGCGGTTCATGTGCGAGGCGAGCGAGAAGCCGGGCGAGCTTGCCAAGATGAGCCAGTCAATCGCCGAGCTGGGCGGGAACATCGTTTCGGTCGTGACGAGCGAGGGCGACGACGTTTCCAAGCGGCGGGTGACGTGCAAGGTGACGCAGGTCTCTGCCGATCAGATACGGGCGATGCTCAAAAGCCTGGGCATTACGTTGGTGTGTATCCGCGAAGTATGAACGCGACTTTAGAAAAACTGCTGACCCATTTTCTCCGCACGTACCGCGACTCGTTCACCGCAAAAGACGTGGGCAGACTGTTCTCGCAGATGGGCATCCGGCTGCCCGTGCGGGAAATCGCCGATTATCTGGAAAGCGACCCGCTCGTGTTCCCGCTGGAGCGCAAGCTGTACTTGACGCGGGCGGGCGCGTTCACGGGGCAGTTTTTCAGTTTTGTGCCGACCCCGCAGGAAATCGCGCAGGGCGTGATCGTGCCGGGCGACCGGTGCATTCCGTTCGTGGACATGGAGATGCTCTCATGCACGCTCCAGTTTGAGTACAGCGGCCGCCCGCTTGAGCCGAAGCTGTTCGAGACGGACTGCAACCAGGCCCGCGACTTGTTCAGTTTTTTTGGCGACGAGTACGCGGCGCAGTACATTGCCGCCGATCCCGTGAACAAGGATTTGCGCCTTGCCGAGCAGGAATTCGAGCTGCCGGTCAGGTTGTCGCTCACGGGCGTTTCTATCGACCGCATCTTGCAGGACTGCGACTTTAAGTACGGCGACCGTTTTCTCTGCCGCGTCGTCGATTGGGGGCGCGGCTTGATCCAGGTGTTCCCNACGCTGACGCACAAGCGCAATCCGTTGCAGATAAACGACGAGGACATGGCACGGCAGCGGTGGAACGAGCTGCTGGAAAAATCGCTTCTGGAGAGTTTTGACCGTTTGGGGCCGTGCGCGAGCATGGACGAGCAGCTGGCGAACGTGTTTTATGAGAAGCGGGGAGAACTTTGCACGCCCGAATGCGGCTCTATCCGCGAATTCCTGGACAGCTCNAAGAAAGTGGCGATGGAACTTTTTGGCGTGGAGANNCGCCTGTGGCGGCGCGGNGAGANNGTTCCTGCCNTGGGNAAATGGAACNAGCGCNATNTCGTGCGCGGGCTTGACGGCGGCGTCCCGGTGTATTCGCTGCCCGATTACATTATCGACTGCTACATTCAGGACGTGCTGTTCGCAAAAAAAGACGACGTGTCCGGTTTGGTGCGCAAGATCATTCCGCAGGCGATGGAGATCTCCCCGGCGGAAGAGCAAGAGTTCGCGTTGCAAATAATGCAGAGAAATGATATACTCCGAAAAAAGTATAATTGGTTCGCGGATTTTTCACGCGGGGCAATTCGGCATCGTGCGCTGGAATTGTACACGAAAGTGGGCGATTTGGTGTACGACGTGGAATGCGCGAGCGACAAACTGGCGGAATTTCCCCAGCAGGAACTGGTGACGCTTTCGCAGTTGTTCGCGCATATTTCCCGTATGCTGGAAATGCTTTCGCGTCTGAATGACAGTCTGGACGAGGACGAAAGCGCACTGCAATTGTCTTTGGAAGGAATGGAATACAATTTTGAGGACATCCGCTACCAGTTAAAAGCCGTCCTGGATCGACTGGGGCATGATCGCTTTAAGGTCGTCTAGCGGCTGGCTTTTTCAAGGAGTTATGCATGAATCTTGCGGGCATTGCTGCCGTGGCAAAGACGATTCGCAGTCTTTCTGTCGATGCGATTCAGAAAGCGAAGTCAGGGCATCCGGGGCTTCCGCTCGGTTGCGCGGAACTTGCCGCATTGCTGTATGGCGAAATCCTGAAACATAATCCGGCGGATGCGAAGTGGGCAGACCGGGATCGTTTTGTGTTGTCCGCAGGACATGGCTCTATGCTGTTGTATGCGGTGCTGCATTTGGCGGGCTATGCTGTTTCGCTTGACGACATCAAGGCATTCCGCACGGTCGGCTCAAAGACGCCGGGGCATCCCGAATATGGCGTGACCGACGGCGTTGAGAACACGAGCGGACCGTTGGGGCAGGGTATTGCGGTCGCCGTCGGCATGGCGATGGCAGAGACGATGCTCGCCGCGACCTATAACACCGCCACCCGTACCATCGTGGACCATTACACCTACGTGCTTGTGGGCGAGGGCTGTCTGGAAGAAGGCGTTTCTGCGGAGGCGAGCAGTTTTGCGGGGCATTTGAAGCTGGGCAAACTGATTGCTTTTTATGACGAAAACCGCATCAGCATTGACGGTTCGACCGACATCACGTTCACCGAGGACATCAAAAAGCGATACGAGGCTTACGGCTGGCAGGTGTTGCAGGGCAGTATGTACGATGTAAAAGGCATTGCGGATTTGGTCGCGCAGGCAAAACAATGCGCCGACAAGCCGACGCTCATCATGCTGAAGTCGATTATCGGAAAATTCGCGCCAAAGCAGGGGACGGCAAAAGTGCACGGCGAGCCGCTGGGCGATGCCGACGTTGCCGAGACCAAAAAGAACTTGGGGCTGCGTCCCGACGAATTTTTTTATGAAGATCCCGCCGCGCTCGCCTATTTTGCGGACAAAAAAGCGGGCTTTGCCCGCCGTCAGGCTGACTGGCAGGCGGAATTTGATGCCTGGGCGGCGGAGAATCCCGCGCTCGCAAAACGGTGGCAGGCGGCATTTTCTGGTACGGCGGACGGCGAGCATGTTGATCCCGTGTACGAAATCGGTGCGTCCGTCGCGACCCGCACCGCAAGCGGCGATATGATCAATGCGTTCGGTTTGAGCCATTCATATATGGTGGGCGGCAGTGCGGATTTGAAAGGCAGCAACAAAAGCGGCATGGACTGCGACGGCGGCACGTATGCGCCTGACAATCGTGCGGGTCGTTCGATTGAATTCGGCATCCGCGAATTCGGCATGGCGAGCGAGACGCTGGGATTGTGCGTGCATGGCGGATTGCGTCCGTTCTGCGCGACGTATCTGGTGTTCAGCGATTATATGCGCCCGTCAATCCGGCTTGCCGCTATTATGAGACAGCCGGTCATTTACGATTTGACGCACGATTCTATTTTTGTTGGTGAGGACGGCGCGACGCATCAGCCGGTCGAGCAGCTTTCGTCGTTGCGCGCTATGCCCGGCGTGCAGGTGTTGCGCCCCGGCGATGCGGAAGAAGTGGTGGTTGCGTGGCATATCGCCATGGAAAGCACCGATCATCCTGTCGTGCTGTCACTGACGCGCCAGAATGTTCCCGTGTACGCAAAAGACGACGCGGACTGGAAAAAGACGATTCGTCGGGGAGCCTATGTCGTGCGGAAAGGGGCGGATGCTCCCGACATCACCGTGCTGGCGACCGGCTCTGAGGTCAGCCTTGCGTTGGAGGCGGCGGCATTGGCAGCGGGAAAAACCGTGCGCGTGGTTTCCGTGCTTGACCGTGCGCTGTTCGAGGCGCAGCCGGACGATTTTCAGCGGCAGATTTTGGGCGGTGCGCCGCGCGTGGTGGTTGCCGAAGCCGGATCAAAGAGCGGCTGGGAAGGATTCGCCACGAGCCGCCGCGACCTGTTTACGATAAATCAGTTTGGCGTGAGCGGCGCGGGCAAAATGGTTGCGAAGGCACTTGATTTTACGGCGGAGAAACTCGCGGAACTGCTCAATGACTAATCGGTTGTTGTATCGGCACATCTGTGGTATAATGGGCGTATGCAGATAATTCCTATTGCGAGCGGAAAGGGTGGCGTGGGCAAGAGCCTGTTGTCTGCGAACCTTTCTATTGCGCTTGCACAAGCCGGAAAAAAAATCATCCTCGCCGACTTGGACTTGGGTGCTTCAAACCTGCACTTGGTATTGGGACAGTCTTCGCCGAAGGCGGGAATCGGCACGTTCATTACGGGCGAAAACACATTCGAGGACATCATTGCCGATACGGAATACGAGAATCTGCGCTTTATTGCGGGCGATTCCGAAGTGCCGGGATTGAGCGCGCTCAAAGTCTACCAGAAGAATTCGCTGATTAAGAAGTTTCAGGCGTTGGACGCGGATTATCTGATTATCGATTTGGGGGCGGGTACGCACCTGACCATCCTGGATTTGTTCCTGCTTTCTCCGCAGGGAATCATCGTGACCGCTCCGACGGTGACGGCGACGCTCAACGGCTACTTGTTCCTGAAAAACGCGGTGTTCCGCCTGATGAGCGCGTCGTTCAAAAAAGGAAGCAAGGCGATGGCATATCTTGACAGGCTCAAGACCGATGCCGCGTCGCTCAAAAAACTGTATATTCCCAAACTGATAGAGACGCTCGAAACGATTGACCCGAAAAGCGCGGCGGTATTCAAGGCGCGGCTCAGTCAGTTTCATCCGCGGCTGGTGCTGAACATGATTGACGAGCCAAAAGATGCCGACAAGGCGCTGAAAATCCGCCGTTCATGCCAGCAGTACCTCGGCCTTGATTTGGAGCATTTGGGCGTGATGTACCGCGACAATTTGCAGGATCGTGCGCTTTCTTCACGCCTGCCAGTGATTGCCTACAAGCCGAATTCCGTTCTGTCGCAGGCGATTTATCGCATTGCGGAAAAAATCTTGCAAAGCGAGACAATGGAATTCAGCGATTTTGCGCAGGTGACGGACAATTCGTTTGAGGTCGTGCAGGAAGAGGCGACCGATGATTTTTCCGCGAAGATGTCCTACGTGGAAGACTTGATCGGAACAGGTGCGCTTTCGCAGGGCGAACTTGCGGAGATCATCAAGCAGCAGCAGTTTGAGTTGACGCAGTTGCGCAACGAAAATCTGCTTTTAAAATCGAAAATCGTCAAAGCCGCAAACCAGGGCTTTAAGGTGTGATGATGCAGATGCTCTTTATAAATTACCCGTCTTGGATTCATCCGGAGATTTTTCCGGGCGTGCCGGTACTCGGACTGATCCGTTGGTACGGGCTGATGTATATTTTTGCGTTCAGCACGGCGTTTTTGGTGCTCAAAAGGCTGCTCAAAGAAGGCGCGCTCGATTCGCCGCAGGAAAAAGCGACCGAAGACGATGTGTTCGGCTTTATCGCGACGGGAATCGTATTCCTGCTCGTGGGTGCGCGTGTGTTTTCTACGCTCGTCTACAATCAGTACGACCCATCCAATCCCAACGCGATCAATTATTGGACGCATCCCTGGCTCATTTTCTGGCCGTTCGACCGTTCGGGGCGGTTTACGGGGCTTGCGGGCATGAGTTACCACGGCGGATTTATCGGCGGNCTGCTCGGCATGGTGTTTTGGTGCCGTCGGCACAAAAAGCCGGTGATGAAATGGATTGACGCAATGTGTACGGCGATTCCGTTGGGATACACGTTCGGGCGCATGGGCAATTTTCTGAACGGCGAGCTGTACGGCAGGATTACGACCGCGCCGTGGGGCATGGTTTTTCCGCATGCGGAACGCTTTTCCGCGTCAATTCAGTGGGTGCGTGATTTTGCCGCGCGGTGCGGCATGGAAGTGGCGGAGCGCGGCTTGGTCAATCTGCCACGGCATCCCAGCCAGCTGTACGAGGCGTTTTTTGAAGGCATCGTGCTGTTCAGTATCATTTGGCTCTTGCACAAAAAAAAGCCGTTCGATGGATTCAGCGGCGGCTTGTATACGATCGGCTACGGCATCGTGCGCTTCTTCATCGAATATTTCCGCGAGCCGGACGCGGACATCGGCTACCGCATTACGGCGACGCAGGACGCGCCGCTGTACCTGAACACGTCGTTGCTCAATATTTCGACCGGGCAGATTTTGTGTTTCCTGATGATTTTGGGCGGCGCGGGCGTGCTGGTAACGTGTTATCTGCTTGACAAGAAAAAGAAATCACATTGACCAAATCCTTACAGAAACATACAATAAGGGTATGAGAAAAATCGGTATGACTCGGCTTTTACGGGCAGGTAATTTCGTCCTTGCATTTTTGCTTGTTTCTATTTTTGCGTCGCAGTGCTTTGCGCAGTCTCCGGCACAGTCATCCAAGAATTCGGCGCGGGAATCCCGGCAATACATGGAGATGATGAACGGAATTTTCGATTTCGTTCAGAAAAATTACGTCGATGAGGTCGATCCTGCGGTGCTGTATCGCGGCGCGCTCAAGGGAATGCTCGAATCGCTTGAAGATCCCTACACGCTGTATCTGGACACGAGCACGATGCGCAGCCTGAGCGACACGACCGAAGGCAAATTCGGCGGCGTGGGGCTTTCTATTTCCAAGCCGTATGAGTCCACGCCCGACAAGCCCGCGTATGTGGAAGTCGCTTCCCCGATTGAGGACACGCCGGGATTCCGCGCGGGTATTGTGGCGGGCGACCTGATTATTTCGGTTGACGGCACGGACACGTCGGAAATTACGATGGAAGAAGTGCTCGGCAAGTTGCGGGGCAAGGTGGGCGAAAGCGTCGATTTGGTCATCCGCCGTGGCAAGGCGATGGAGTTCCCCGTTTCGCTTGTCCGCGACTACATCGAAGTCCCCACGGTAAAATACGGCACGATTGCTTCCCCAACGAACGCGGGACGGCTGCATGAGCCCCCGGTACTTTACGGCTATATCAGGATTATTGAATTCACGCCGCTTACGGCGGAGCGCGTACAGGAAGCGTTGGATTCGTTCGGCAAGACGATTTCCGCGCTCATCATTGACGTGCGCAACAATCCGGGCGGCTTGATTACGAGCGTTGCCGACGTTGCGGACAAGTTTATCGACAGCGGACCGATCGTGACGACAAAAAGCCGTATCGCCTATGAGAATTCAGTGTTCACCGCAAGCCCGAAGAAAACGACGTTCAAAGGCTTGCCGATTATCGTGCTGATTAACAAAGGCTCGGCGAGCGCGTCGGAAATCCTTGCGGGCGCGCTGAAAGACAATCACCTTGCGTATTTGGTCGGGCAGCGCACCTATGGCAAAGGATCGGTGCAGCAGGTCGTGCCGCTTTCGGCGACCGACGGCATCAAAATGACGATGGCACGGTATTACACGCCGAGCGACACGAACATCGACAAAATCGGCATTCCTCCCGACCGCGAAGTGCTGTATCCCGACCTGGGCGAAGATGGCGAGAAGGATTTCGCCGACTTGCTGAAAAATGACGACATCGCAAAATATGTGGACGCTCATGTGGATATGAGCGAGGCGGATATTGTGGCATTCGCAAAGCGGCTGGCAAAAAAATACCCGCACATTGACGAGCGCACGCTCCGCAAGCTGACGCGCAATCAAGTGGGCCGCACCAAACCGGCGGCGTTGTATGATTTGGATTACGATATTCAGCTGGGCGCGGCGTTGGACATTCTTGGAAAGGAAAACTTCACGACGCTGGTGCGCGCGACCAAGACGCTCAAAGAATTGCAGGAAGAAGCTGAGACGCAAAAATCTGCCGAAGAAGTATCGGCAAAAAAATAATGCGCCAGTATCTTGCGCCGCAAGAGCTAGACCGGGACGGGCTGCTTGCCGTGGGCGGAAAAGATTTCCGTTATATGCGCCACGTCCTGCGCCTGACCGGCGGCGATATGGTGCCGGTGCGCTTTCCTGGCGGCACGTGCAGGAATATGACAGTCTGCGCCATTGACGATCGCTCGCGCACCATTGTCCTGCAAGTATGTGCGTCGGCGGGCAATACGGAGCAGCCGTCGCCTGCCGCCGTGGATTTGTGGCTGTTCCAGTTTGTCGCAAAAGGCGCAAAAATGGATAGCATCGTGCGGCAGGCAACCGAATGCGGCGTGAGCACGATCGTTCCTGTGCTGGGAACGTTTTCGCAGGCGGGCGGCGCGGAAAAGAACTTCCGCAGCGAGCGGCTGTTGCGCATCATAAAAGAAGCGCGTCAGCAGAGCGGCTCACCCGTCGCCACGCGCCTGCTGAATGCCGTTCCGCTTGCGCAGGCGATTGCGTTGTGGCAGGAACAGTGTGCCGGCACGGCGGGCGATGTGTTTGCCGCCGTGTTGTACGAGCGCACGGAACGGACGCAGCCTTTGCATGCGGCACTTGCCGGAAAAACGGTCGTCCAGGCGGCACTGGCGGTGGGCGCGGAAGGCGGCATCAGCCCGCAGGAGATTGCGCAGTTATGTGCGGGCGGTTTTGTGCCGGTTCATTTTGAGACGAATATATTGCGGTGCGAGACGGCGGCGTTGTACGGCATTGCCGCCTTGCAGAATGCAATGACGGAGAAACACGTATGGCAATGCAGAGAATAGAACTGTTGGGCGTTCCCCTGGACGTTTGCCGCCCGGAGCAGCTGGAGGCAGAAATACTGGAGATTTTGGCAAAGCCCGGTACCAAGCAGATTATGTTTCTTTCCGTGTGGGACGTGCTGCGGGCGCGCAATAAGCGCAGCGATTTTGGCCAGTGCGTCAAAGATGCCGATTTGATTCTGCCTGTCTCCAAAAGCATCCTGCGCGGCGCGAAATTCCTGAAGAAAGATATTCCCGTCCGTTACAATCCGTTTACGGCGGTCATCAGCATTCTGAGCGTGCTCGATCAGCATTATAAATCGCTTTATCTGCTGGGCGGACGGCACAAGACGCTTGCCCATGCGGAGCGCAATGTGCGCGAGACATTCCCCAACGTGCAGGTCGTGGGTCGTTTTGTGGGCTATTATCCCAAGGCAATGGAGAACGATATTATCGCGGCGATGTATAAATCGTCTCCGGCGCTGGTGTTGGTCAGCGAGGGCATCAAGGAAAAGAACCTGTGGTCGTATCACCGGCGGAATCAGTTTTCCAACAGCATTTTTTTGTATTACCGGGACGCAATCGGCATTTTTTCCGAGCGGATCAGGCGCGTGAGCGAAAGCACGTTTGACAAGGGGCGCGAGGTTTGGCATGAGATCGCGCACAACCCGTTCAAATTATTTTATGTCTTCCCTTTTATTAAATATGGTATACTATTGATGTGGTATAGGTTTTTCAGGAAGAACGCTCAGCACTAGGCCGGATGGTTACCCAGGTCGCATTGGTTTCCACGGACGCAGACATCGTGTGCGGCTTTCGGACGATTTTTTCGCCAGTCTGTCGGCTGTGCATTTGCGCCGATTACGTTGCCTTGCAATCCATGCTGTGCGAGCGGTCGTTTGATTTTGTGTTTATCGATGTGGCGTTTGCGCGCTCCCCGTGCGGCTCTTTTTCCGATGTGCTGTTTGACGATCCGTCGTTCCAGTGCTTTTACATTTCTGCGTCGCCGCATCCTGCCGCACGTGCCGATCATGCTGTCCTGCGTTTTCCGCAGGATATAACGTTCCTGCTTGTCGATGACGCGGAGCGCGGGCGCACGTTTTCTGCCGAACAGGAGGCGATACTTTCGCGGATTGTCGGCGAATCTGCTGCCATGCAGCTGCTCAAAAAACAAATCGTCGTGGCGGCGCAGTCGGACGTTCCCGTGCTGATTACGGGCGAGACGGGCGTGGGAAAAGGCCTGGTCGCGCAGACGATGCACCGGCTTTCTTCGCGCGGATCGCATGATTTTGTGTCGGTCAACGTGNCGGAAAATCCCGACGGGCTGGAGGCGGCGTCGCTGTTCGGGACGGTACGCGGCGCGTTCACTGACGCGCAGAATCGGACGGGCTATTTTGGGCGCGCGCAGGACACGACACTCTTTTTGGACGAAATCGGCGAACTCAAGCGCGACGTGCAGGCAAAACTTTTGTATGCCGTGGAGAACGGCAGGTTTCGGAGCGTCGGCTCGGAGCGGGAAACATGCACGAACGCGCGGCTTATGTTCGCGACGAACGTGGATTTGCAGCGGCGGATGTCGCGGGGCGAATTNCGGGAAGACTTGTATTACCGCATTTCCCGCCTGCGCATCCANATTCCGCCGTTGCGCGNGCGGCAAGAAGATATTGTTCCGCTTGCGCGGTCNTTTGCGGCGCGNNCGCGCAAGCGGCTGTCGTACCTTNCGGAAGAGCTGCTGACGACGTTCCCCTGGAAAGGTAACGTGCGGCAGCTTTNGCATTGCATTGAGCGGGCGGGCGTCGTCTGCGGCGGCGATATGATTGACGCGGCGCACATCATGGTCGATTAAGTCGCCTGTCCGCGCGTGGCAAGCCCCGCCGCCTTGTCGAACAGTTTTTCCAGATATGCCGCCTCGCCCTCGCTGAGCGCGGCACGGGAAAGAATCATGCGCCANAACCGTTCCATGTCTGCCCGTCCTGCCAGCGTGAAGAAGCCGATTTTTTGCAGGTCGTCGGCAATGGTCGTGACGGTGCGGTCAAGGCGTTCCAGGGTGAGCGGCGTGTAGCCCGGCGATGTCGCGTCCTGCGTGCGGAACAGCTGGTAGCCCATAATCTGCACCGCGTGGCTCAAATTGAGCGAGGCAAAACCGGGTGACGCGGGAATGACGACCCCCACCGTGCAGGCAGTCAGCTCGTCGTCGGTCAGCCCAGTGCGCTCGTTGCCAAAGATAATGGCGGCCTTGCCGCCTTCGTCCGCGCACGTTCCCGTTATCTGCGCCATGATGGCGGCGCATTCTTCGGGGAGCAGCAGTTTGCCCTTGCGTTTTTTTCCGCGGCGGCGCGTCGTTCCGGCGGCAAACGTGCAGTCGGCTGTCGCGCTTTTGATGTCGGCAAAGAAACGCGCCTGTTCCCAGATGCCCGCCGCGTGAATGGCGAGAATCCGCACGCGCTCGTCGTCAAAGGCATCGCGTGTCCCGACAATGCGCAGCGTGCTGAGTCCGCTGTTCGCCATTGCCCGGCACACCGCGCCGACATTCCGGCTTTCTTCGGGGCGGACAAGCACGGTCACGATTTTTTTCAAATCCATACCCATACTCTACTTCTTTTTGCGGTTTTGCGCTATAATAACGCCATGCGGATATTTGCGGGCAAAAAAGCCCTGGTAGTCGGCGGGTCGGGCGGAATCGGCGCGGAACTTTCGTTTCTGCTTGCTCAGAACGGCGCGGAGCTGACGGTTCACGGCGGGCATGAAAGCGCGCGGTTTTCTGCGGTGATCGCCCGGTGCGATGCGGTTGCGTCCGCTCCCGTCCGTCCGCTCGTGTCGGCATTTTCGGCGGAACGGTTTGCCGCGCTCGCCGATTCTCCCGTGGCGGACTGCGCCCGTTCGGCAGATATACTGTGCGTGTGCTACGGACCGTTCGTGCAGAAGCCGCTGGAGACGACCTCGCTCGCCGACTGGCAGCGGCTTGCGTTGCTGGATTATGCGCTGCCCGGTTTTCTGGTCTCTGCGGCGTTGGGCGGCATGAGGCAACGCCAATGGGGCAGAATCCTGCTGTTTGGCGGCACGGGAACGGCGCACCGCGGCGAATTTGCGACGAACGCGGCGTATGCGGGCGCAAAGTCTGCGCTGAATGTGGTGGTGCAGTCGGTGGCGGCTTCGTATGCGGCAGACGGCATTACGTGCAATGCCGTGCTGCCCGGCTTTACCCGCACCGAATATACGGACGATGCCGCCGCGCTCGCAAAAAAAATGCCGCAGGGGGCAATGCTTTCGGCGCGGTCGGTTGCGGAGGCGGCATTGTTTTTGTTGCGGCAGGAGGGGCTGAACGGTGTCCTGCTGCGCGTTGACGGCGGGTGGTCGCCCTGCCGCCAAAAAGACTGACGTGTGCGGAAGTTTCGTGTGGCACATTGCATGGCAGCGGCTTTGCGCGGCGACAGTGTTGAGGAACTGGACAGCCGCGCATAAAGGTGCTATACTTATCTATCATATAGAACATAATCTGTGCGCTTCTCCCCCGAACATCCTCCCGCACCATAGCAATTTTATCCCGCTTTTGTGGCTATTTTATCCCGAATTTGTGCCGATTTGTCTTGAAAATATCCCCTCTTTTTTCATTTTTATCTTGATAAACATATAACGTTTGTCTTGATAAACGCAGGGAGTTTGTCTTGATGAAACCAGTATGTTTATCAAGATAAACCTGTCCCATTCATCAAGATAAAACTACTCCGTTTATCAAGATAGATATATTCGCGCATCAAGATAAACGGAACCGCCCGTCTTGATGAACGGCAGCGTTTGTCCGGGGACTCTGCTTGCCCGGCAGGCAAACAGTTTTGCAGGAATGTTTGACATAATGTCTTTGTTGAGGTATAATTATGGTATCATTCAAATAGTGATAGGTGGGAATTTCATGAGCAACGACGCAATTGTTCAGGGCTTTGATGCGGAAAAAGACGACGGTCTCAAGATTACATTGGATACCATTGCAGATGTTGATAAGGGACTCATTATCTATTTGAATGGATATATCGACACCTATAACTCAAGCCTGTTCCAGAAACGTATTCAGAAAGTCGTGGAAGCGGGCTACGTCAATTTGGTGTTCAACTGCGCCACGCTGAACTACGTGTCTTCTACGGGCATCGGATCGTTTACGGCGTTCTTGAAGATGGTAAAGGCCAAGAACGGCGACATCGTTCTGCTTGCCATTCAGCCAAAAGTGTACGAATTGTTCCAGTTGCTGGGCTTCTCGCAGTTTTTTAATATCCGGGAGACGGTGACGGAAGCGGTTGCGGTGTTCAAGGCGGGCGCCTCGGCAGAGAACAGCGTGTTCCCCAAGATTTTTGGCTGCCCCGTATGCTCAAAGCGGCTCAAGGCGACAAAGGCGGGGCGTTTCCGCTGTTCGGAATGCAAGTCTATTTTTTCGGTCGATCAGGCAGGCTCGGTGTTCTTGGGCTAGCGTCAAGGCTGGCGGCGCGGGAAGCGTTGCGTCCCGCAGGCGGCGCATCCACCTGCAAGAGACGGCTGGCTACCGAATGGTTGTGAGCGTCTTCTGTGTGAATAACCTGTGGAAAACTTATCTGTCCGCAAGGCGTTTTTGGCGGCTTGGTGCGGGTCATGTGTCCTTGTCGCGTCGTTCTGTGTGCCGTGGGGTACAGGCTGTTATATAATTCATTGTATTGTAAGGAATTATACATTGCCGGGGGAGGGGCTTGTGGCACGGCGTCTCTTTTTTGGCAGTATAAAAAAAGTTTTTAAAAGTACTTGACATACTTTTTTTGAGGATAATCTGTGGAAAACGTGTGTCCATTTTACGCATAATAACGCAGAAATACGATTGTTTTTACCGCGTGTTCGTGGTATGCTATAAGAACGATGAAAGCATCGCTCAAGTTGATACTGCTGTTTTTCGCAATCTGTCTGTTTGGCTCGTTGGTGGTCGGTGCGCTTATTGTGCTCGGATTGGATTTGCGTGTGCTGGTTGCGGGCAGTCCGCGCGTTCCGTTTTCTGCCACGTTCTTTTTGCGCGGATTGCTTACGTCGCTCCCCGTTGCCAGCGTGTGCGCGCTGCTGCTGGTTGTCTACTATATGATTTCTCATCCGGCAAAATCAGTTTTGGCCGTTGTCGCCTATGTGGCGCTCGGCGCGTTGACCTGGGGCGTGATTGTCCCGGTGTCGGCGCGGCTGAGCGGCTATTATGACCGCATTACGTTTGACTGGGTGGACAATGCGGGCGGCGAGGATTTGACCCCGCATTATTTTCGGATGTATAACGGCAACGTGTATTATTATGCGCGGGTGTTTCGTTTTTCGGAGGCATCGCGGGATATATACGGCGAGGGGCTGATGATTGANTTGACGGGTATCCGCGGAAAGGCCGGCGCGATATATTCGTTCAAGACATCGGTCGTTATCCGCGATTCGGAAGGGCAGTTCAACGATGTCATTTTTAAGGAAGCCGCGCGGATGCCGCCCATGGTCGCCGTGCCGGTCAAGATGTACATGACGCTGTTTTCGGCGGCGGGAAAAGCCGTGTGGTCGGGTACGGTCGCCTGGATTGCCTTTGCGTCGTTGGGCGCGGCCTTGCTTGCGGCGGCATGGCTGGTGTCGCTGAGCAGCTGGCGTTTTTTGAAAGTGTTCTTCGTGTCTGTCGGTGAGCTTGCCATTATCCTGCTGAATTATATCGTGTACGCGCATCTTTTTTTTGCGGAGCTTGCCGCTTCGTGCCGCGAGCTGTTCGTGCGTATCGGCATGGGCGCGCCGCACCTTGCGGGGCTGGCGGATGTCATTGAGCCGCTCGCGCTGTTCGTCAACCTGGCGTGTATTATCGTGCTGTGTGTGCTGGGCTTGCTGGGCAGGCACTTTGCCGCGCGGAACGCGTATCTTTACGTAACGGGGGCGGACGCATGAGAAAAATCCTGCTGCTGCTTGTCGCGTATGTCGCGCTTGCGTTTGCCGTCTGCGTGGGCGTCGCGTATGGGGTGGGACACATTCCTGCCGTGCTTCCGGGACAGGCGACGACGTATATGCTGTTCCGTGCGCTGCTTTATTTTTTGCGTGTGCTTCCCGCGCTTTTGACGAGTGGCTTCCTGATTGCCTGTGCCATTTATTTTGGGCATCATGCGGAAAAAGCGCAGGTGCGCTTCTCTCCGGAAATCATCGCACATTTTAAGATGGTGCTGTTCGCGTCGCTGGGCATGGTGTTCGTGCTTGCGCTGTCCCGTGAGGTGTTCGTGCCGCAGGTGACGGCGCGGCAGAACCTGATGACAGAAGCGCCGGGGCTTTTGAACGAATACCTGATAAGCGGGCGGTATTGTCTAGTCGTCAAGCGGTACGTGCTGGCGCACGAATACGCAAAACAGGCGCTCAGGCTGGATCCGTCGAACAAGGACGCGCAGGCGTTGCTGGACGATGCCGAGCGCAACATGAACAAGATGCGTCCCCGCCGTGAAAAAGAAGCGTCGCTGGCTCCGACGCAGTATGCCTGGGGCGAGCTTGCGCATGAGACGGTCACGTCGCTCATTGCGAAGGCGAACAAGGCGAAAGAGGACGGACAGTGGTTTAACGCGCATTATTACGCGCAGCTCGCGCTTTCGTTGGCGACGGGGGCGGACATCAACCGGCAGGAAGCGCGCCTGCTTGCCAATGAGGCGTGGGAGCATTTGGATACGCCGGGCGGACTGGTTGACGAGGTTGCCAAGCAGTTTTATGACAAGAAACGGCGCGCGTATGACTACCTGCTGAGCGGCGACACGCTGGAAGCCTATTACGCTTTTTCTGAGCTGCAAAGCAACCGGGTTTCTGCGGTGGTTGACCCCGACGTGCAGAATTTTTTTGAGATCGCAAAAGAGCGGCTGGCAGCGGAGGCGTTCTTTATCGACGAGACGTTGCATTTGCAGTTGTTCGAGTTCGTGCAGAATATCTATTTTACGCTGGCGCACGATGACGGCAGGCGGGACGTGATTTTTATCCGGGGCATTACGGCGGTCTCCAATTCAGGCAGGATGATTCAGTATCTGCGGGGATTTTCGCTCTATTCGTATGCGCCGGACGGCACGTTCCTGTACTCCATGACCACGCCGTATGCGAAAATGGTCGCCGAGCCGGTCGCGGTGTTTGACGAGCAGACGCTCGCCGAGAANGGGATTTCCGAATCGTACAAAAACGTGCCGTACATTATCCTGCGGTCGGTTGCCCGCGAATTCGGACGCATGAAGAACGAGCCTGTCTACACGTTCTCTGCCGCCGTTCCCGAATCCGAGCATGCCGAGCCGTCCGCGATGATCCTGCCCATGCCGTTCGACGATTTTAACCTTGCCTGCGACGCGGCGGTCGGACCGCAGCAGATGAACTTGCTTTCGCTCATCAGGATAACGGGCAAGGCGGATTCGTTCGGCTATTCGGAGGAAGTGTTCAGCGCGACGCTCATCAGCCGGCTGACGTACCCGCTGCTCATGCTGATCGTGCTGATTTTTGTGGCGAGTTTTGCCTGGAACTATCGGGTGGAAAAAGCGCAGCTGTTCAAATTCTCCTGGTCGTTCGTGCTGCCGCTCTGTACGGTCATCGTGTATCCGCTGCTGGAAATTCTGCTGTACGTGGAGGATTTGGTATGCTACGCGATTATCGCGCTGCTGGGGCAGGCTGCCGTGGCGGTGGCGATCGTCATTGCTGTCGTGCTGCTTTTTCTGGGGTCGGCGTATTTTATGGCAAGAAAAGCGTGATGCCCGCGCGCGGCGGGGGAGCGGACGTTCCCCGCGCCGCTGCTTTAGTCGATTTCGACGCGCTCGATGTGCGCTCCCAACCCCTGTAGTTTTTCCACCAGCTGTTCGTAGCCGCGCTCGATTTGGTACACATTGCTGATGCGGCTTTCGCCGTGGGCGCAGAGTGCGGCGATGACCATTGCCATGCCCGCGCGCACGTCGGGAGAGACGAGGTGGTCGCCGTGCAGCAGGCTCGGACCGGAGACGACTGCCCGGTGCGGGTCGCAGAGCGTGATGCGCGCGCCCATGCTGATCAGCTTGTCCACAAAGAACATCCGGCTCTCAAACATCTTCTCAAAGATGAGTACCGTGCCCTCAACCTGCGTCGCCACCACGGTCATAATGCTCGTCAGATCCGGCGGAAATCCCGGCCAGGGCGCGTCGTCGATTTTGGGAATCATGTTGCCGAGGTCGGCGTTCACCTTGAGTTCCTGGCTGACGGGGACGGTAAGCTTGTCGCCCGTAATCGCCCAGTTGATGCCCAGCTTGCTGAACGACACTTTGAGCGGGCGCAGGTCTTTCGGACGGATGCCCGTAATCGTGATGGAGCCTTTGGTGGCGGCGGCAAGCCCGATGTACGAGCCGATTTCCATGAAGTCCGGGCCGATCGAAAAGTCCGTGCCGTGCAGCTTTTCCACGCCGTCAATGTGCAGGATATTGCTGCCGATGCCGGCGATCTTTGCGCCCATCGCCTCTAGCATGGCGCACAAGTCCTGTACGTGCGGCTCGCTGGCGGCATTGTTGATGACCGTATGCCCTTCGGCAAGCACCGCCGCCATGACGGCGTTCTCGGTCGCGGTGACCGACGTTTCGTCCAGGAAGATGTCCGCGCCTTTCAGTTTGTTGGCGGTGAATGAGAACGGACCGTCCACGCTGATGCGCACGCCCAGTTCCTGCAACGCAAGGAAATGCGTGTCCACGCGGCGGCGGCCGATGACATCACCGCCCGGCGGCGGCAGGATTGCCTTGCCCGTGCGTGCCACGAGCGGACCGGCGAACAGAATGGACGCGCGGATTTTTTTGCTCAGCCGCGCCGGAATGTCGTTGGACTGGATATGCGCCGCGTCAATCTTCCAGGTGTGGTCGCCCAGTTTCTCCACGCCCGCGCCCAGCGCCTGCAAAATCAGCAGCATGACTCCCGTGTCCTCGATTTCAGGAATATTGCGCAGGATAACCGGTTCTTCGGTCAGCAGTGCGGCGGCAATGCACGGCAGCGCCGCGTTCTTGTTCCCGCTTGCGGCGACCGCCCCCCGGATCGGAATGCCGCCCTCAATCTTGTATTCGTACATCGTTCCCTTCCACCCGTGATTTCTCTCTGCTTATTTTTCGGCAGAATCGCGGGCAAGGTTTACGTGCAGTTTGCCCTGTGGGGAAACGAATCTCCGGGGTATTCCAGCGTCTTGTTTGTTGACGGGAAGGAATCATCGGGGTGTTCTAGCGTCTTGTCAGTTGCGGGGAACGAATCATCGGGCTGTTTTAGTCTCTTGTCGTTTGCGGGGAAGGAATCTCCGGGGTGTTCCAGCGTCTTGTCGTCTGCGGGGAAGGAATCTCCGGGGTGTTTCAGTGTCTTGTTTGTTGACGGGAACGAATTTCAGCCTGTTCTAGTGTCTTGTCAGTTGACGGGAAGGAATTTCCGGGGTGTTCTAGCGTTTCGTCGTTTGCGGGGAACGAATGTTCGCCCGGTTTTCGTCATTTTCCGGCTTGTGCGGAGGGATGCGGAGGGATTGGCGGTCGTTGCGGGCTGCTCGCGGTCGGTGAGGTGCAGGATGCGCTGGTTTGACGAGCCGCGGAAGTCGAGGGTGATGTCGCGCAGGGAGGCGATGTAGGGACCGTCCACGAGTACGTCGATGCAGGCGAGCATNCGGTCGGTCNCGTCGCAGCGTTTGCGGCCGTCGGCGGCGAGCAGGTCTTTTTCGTAGCGGTAGCCGGTGTAGCACCAGATGGTCTTTTGCGGGTAGGCGGCGCGGACTTTTTCGAGGAACGGCGCGAGCGTGCGCTGGTTTTCTGCCTCGAACGGCTCGCCGCCCAGGACGGTCAGCCCGGCGATGTAGTCGGGTGCGAGCGCGTCCAGGATCTCGCGCTCGGTTTCCGGCGTGAACTGCCTGCCGAACGTGAAGTCCCAGGTCTCCCGGTTCTGGCAGCCCTCGCAGTGGTTGCGGCAGCCGGAGACGAACAGGGAGACGCGCACGCCAAGTCCGTCCGCAATGTCGAATTTTTTTATCGCTCCGTAGTGCATATCGTCTATGCCTCCCTGTCCGCCGCCCCGCGCTCGTACAGCACTTTTCCGCGCCGCCTGATGTGGTCTTTCAGTTCGGGGCTTTTGAGTTTCGCAAAAATGGATATGTCCACGAGGTAGGGGAGCATGGAATCGTCGAATGCGTCCGCAACATGGCGCAGGTCGTCCTGGGTGAAGCCTTCGTCGGCGATGACCGTCATGTCGATGTCCGAGCCTTCGCGGAACGTGCCTTTCGCACGGCTGCCGTACACGACGANCCGTGCGATGCGGGGAAAACGNCCGTAAATCTCGCGGATGATGTCCATTGCTGNTTCGGAAAGCCCGAATTCGTTGCGCNGCGCGTCAATTGATGGCATCGAGCGTCGCCTCCANCGCGGAAAAGCAGGGNACGAACCGCTCCGTGATGTCCCGCNCGAGCCGCACCGAGTCCGCTTCCTCGTAGGTATGGCCGCTCAGATTCCGCGCCCGTATCATCTCCATCCAGGTTTCGCCGTCGGAGATCAGCCCGCGGCTGAAGGCTTGCCGGATGGCATCCCGGCTTCCGTAGCTTTTGTCGCCGCTGTATTTGATGAAGTCTTTGAGCACTTTCCATGAGAGTTCCTGCGTGAAGTCGAACGCCTGGATGAGTCCGCCGCGCTCCAGCTCGGAAAGTTCCCGCGCTTTCTGCGTGTCAAGCCCCCGCCGCAGCGTGGCGAGCGCNCGCTTGTAGTCGTGAAACCGCTGCTTCCAGCGCACGTCGTCGCCTTGTGCCGGGGTCAGGCTGTTCGTTCCGTNCATTCGTCTCTCCCCGAAAAAGCCCTACAGGTGCAGTACGCGTTCTTTGATTTCCTGTGTGCGGCCCTGNTTCCAGAACTGGGTGCCGATNTAGCCGCAGGTGCGCCGGGCGACGTTCATCGTGCTTTGGTCGCGGTTGCCGCAGCTGGGGCATTCCCACACGAGTTTGTTGTCGCTGTCGGTGACGACCTGGATTTCGCCGGTGTAGCCGCAGTTCTGGCAGCAGTCGCTCTTGGTGTTCAGCTCCGCGTACATGATGTTGTCGTAGATGTGCCGGAGCAGTGCCATGACGGCGGGGATATTGTTCTCCATGTTCGGCACTTCGACGTAACTGACCGCGCCGCCCGGTGAGAGTTTCTGGAACTGCGCTTCGAACGTGAGCTTGCTGAACGCGTCGATGTTTTCGGTGACGTGGACGTGGTAACTGTTGGTGATATAGTTCTTGTCGGTCACGCCGGGGATTTCGCCGAAGCGGCTCTTGAGGCACTTGGCGAATTTGTACGTGGTGCTTTCAAGCGGCGTTCCGTACAGCGAGAAGTCGATGTTCTCTTTGTCTTTCCATTGCTTGCATGCCGCGTTCAGTTTGTGCATGATCTCCAGCGCGAACGGCGTGGCTTCGGGGTCGGTGTGGGGCTTGCCGGTCATGTAGCGGACGCATTCGCACAGACCCGCGTAGCCGAGTGAGATGGTCGAGTAGCCGCCGAACAGCAGGGGGTCGATTTTTTCGCCCTTTTTCAGGCGGGCGAGCGCGCCGTTCTGCCACAGGATAGGGGCGACGTCGGAGACGGTACCTTTCAGGCGGTTGTGGCGCGCCATGAGCGCACGGTAGCACAGTTCGAGCCGTTGCTCCATGATTTCCCAGAACGCTTCCTTGTCGCCGCCGGAAGAACACGCCACGTCAACGAGGTTTATCGTGACCACGCCCTGGTTGAACCGGCCGTAGAATTTGGGCTTGCCGTTCAGGTCATGGTAGACGGTCAGGAACGAGCGGCAACCCATGCACGGGTAGCAGTTGCCGTTCTTTNAGCTNANGCATTTTCTTTTCGCTGATGTAGTCGGGGACGAGGCGNCGCGTGGTGCAGGTGGCGGCAAGTTCGGTGAGGTAATAGTACGCGCCGTCTTTTTCGATGTTGTCCGGCTCAAGCACGTAAATCAGCTTGGGGAACGCGGGCGAGACCCAGTAGCCTTTTTCGTTGCGGACGCCTTTGTACCGCTGCCTCAGGACTTCTTCGATGATCATCGCGAGGTCGGCTTTTTCCTGCTCGTTCTTGGCTTCGTTCAGGTACATGAAGACGGTGACGAACGGTGCCTGCCCGTTGGTCGTCATGAGCGTGACCACCTGGTACTGAATCGTCTGTACGCCGCGCGTGATTTCGTCGCGCAGGCGCATGTCCACGATTGCTTTTGCCTGTGCTTCGGTGTAGGTGATGCCGGTCGTCGCTTCCATTTCGTGGATTTCGCGGATGAATTTCTGGCGGCTCACGTCAACGAACGGCGCAAGGTGCNCTNNGCGNNNCGCTCTGCCCGCCGTACTGCGACGACGCGACCTGCGCGATAATCTGCGTGGCGATGTTGCACGCCGTGGAGAACGAGTGCGGGCGGTCAATCTTCGTTTCGCTGATGACCGTGCCNTTCTGGAGCATNTCNTCAAGGTTGACCAGGTCGCAGTTGTGCATGTGCTGCGCAAAATANTCCGCGTCGTGGAAGTGAATCAGCCCCTCGTCATGCGCCTTTACGATGTCTTCGTCGAGCAGGAAACGTTTGGTGATGTCCTTGGACACTTCCCCCGCCATATAGTCGCGCTGCACGGAGACGACCACAGGATTTTTGTTCGAATTTTCCTGCTTGACTTCCTCGTTGTTGCATTCGAGCAGGCTCAGGATTTGCTTGTCCGTGGAGTTCGCCTTGCGCATCAGCTGGTGCTGATAGCGGTACGTGATGTAGATTTTGGCAAGGTCGAACGCGCCGGCTTTCATCAGTTCTTTTTCAACCATGTCCTGAATCATCTCCACGCTCATTTCATGGTTGCTTTTTTCGCATTCGTCTTCGATGTGCTCGGCAATCTCGCGGATTTTCAGGATGTCAAGCCGGCTGGAGCGCGGCACTTCGTCGTTTTGGTTGGCTTTCAGAATCGCCGTGATGATTTTTTCGCGGTCAAAAATGACCTCTTCGCCATTGCGTTTGATAATTTTCATAGTCCCTCGTACCCAAAAAAGAAAAGACGCTATATCTAGCGGCTTTCTTTGCCATATCATACTAGCAATAGCGTTTTTAGACAATAGGCTTTCCGCAAAAATCGCCGGAAAAGCAGCGGTTTTTGAAAAACGCGCAATCTTGACAATCGCCCAATAAACTACTATCTTTATAGGGAAATAACAGGACAGTTCCCGTGGATTTTGATTTCATTAGACAGGTTGCGCCGTTGTATGTCCATGCCGCTTGGCTGACGCTCCGCATTGCGCTTGCGGGCGTTTTGTTTTCGTTCGTGGTGGGCTTGGCGTGTGCGTTTGTCCGCTCTGCGCGAGTTCCCGTGCTGCGGCAGGTCGCCGCCGTGTACGTGGAGCTCTCGCGCAACACGCCGCTTTTGATTCAGCTGTTCTTCTTGTATTTTGCGCTTCCCAACCTGGGCATAAAACTGAGCGCGGTGCAGTGCTGCGTTATCGGGCTGACGTTTTTGGGCGGGAGTTATATGGAAGAGACGTTCCGCAGCGCGCTGGAGACGGTGGGCGCGGCACAGATAGAAAGCGGCAAGTGCGTGGGGCTGACCGGCGCGCAGGTCATGCGGTACGTGGTGCTGCCGCAGGCGATTTCGGTTTCCGTGCCGGGTTTCTGCGCGAACGTGATGTTTTTGATAAAGGAGACTTCGGTGTTCAGTATTGTCGCCGTTGCCGACGTGATGTACGTGGCAAAAGATTTGATCGGCCTGTATTACAAGACGGACGAATCGTTGCTGCTGCTGGCGGTTTCGTATTTCGTCCTGCTCCTGCCGGTCACGGCGGCGAGCGCGTATGCAGAAAGGAGATTGCGGTATGCTCAGTTCGGGCGCGATTGAGGCGGTCTCCGCGGCGTTCGGCGTGCTTTTTAGGGGGCGGAATTTTATCCGTCTTGTCGGCGGGCTGCTCGTCACGATCCGCATTGCGGCGGTTTCGGTCGCGCTTTCCCTGTTTTTCGGCACGCTGTTCGGGATGCTGATGACGACGAAAAATCGGCTGGTGCGCGTGGTCTGCAAAATCTACCTTGAATTCATGCGGATTATGCCGCAGTTGGTGCTGCTGTTCATGGCGTATTACGGTCTGACGCGGCTGTCCGGCATCTCGCTTTCGGGGGAGGCGGCTTCCGTGCTCGTGTTCACGCTGTGGGGAACGGCGGAAATGGGCGATTTGGTGCGCGGCGCGTTGCAGTCCGTTCCCGCGCATCAGTACGACAGCGGCAAGGCGGTCGGGCTGACTGACCGGCAGGTCTTCTGCTTTGTCATCTTGCCGCAGACGTTGCGNNGGCTCGTGCCGCTTTCCATGAACCTGGTGACGCGCATGATAAAAACCACGTCGCTCGTCGTCTTTGTGGGCGTGATTGAGGTGGTCAAAATCGGGCAGCAGATTATCGAGGCGAACCGGCTCAAAGTGCCTTCCAGCTCCATTGCGGTGTACGCGGTGATTTTTATGATGTACTTTGCGGTGTGCTGGATTGTCTCGCTCGCGGCAGGCATGATTGAGAAGCGGCAGAAGGAGTAGGCGATGGCGTTGCTGGAAATCAGGCATCTTGAGAAATCGTTTGAGGAACATCTCGTGCTGAAGGACATTTCGTTCTCCGTGAAAAAGGGCGAGGTCATCGTGATTTTGGGGCCGTCCGGCTGCGGAAAATCGACGCTGCTGCGCTGCATCAACGGCTTGGAGTGCGTGCAGGGCGGCGAAATCCTGCTTGACGGCGACATCATCTCGAACCGTACCAANGATATGCACTTGATCCGGCAGAAAGTGGGCATGGTGTTCCAGAGCTACGATTTGTTCCCGCACCTGAACGTGCTCGGCAATATCCTGCTCGGCCCGGTAAAAGCGCAGAAGCGCGCCCGCGCGGACGTGGAGAAAGAGGCGGACGCATGGCTTGCGCGCGTGGGTTTGCCCGACAAAAAATATGCGTATCCGCGCCAGCTGAGCGGCGGGCAAAAACAGCGCGTGGCGATCGTGCGCGCACTCTGCATGCACCCGGAAGTGCTGCTGTTTGACGAGGTGACCGCCGCGCTCGATCCCGAAATGGTGCGGGAAGTGCTCGACGTGCTGATGCAGCTTGCCAACGACGGAAAGACGATGCTGATTGTGACGCACCAGCTTGAATTCGCGCGCGCCGTTGCCGACCGGATTATCTTCATGGACGGCGGACTGATTGTGGAGGATACGACTCCCGGACAGTTCTTCAACAATCCGCTCACCGAACGCGGCAGGAATTTCCTGGAACATTTTACGTTCCGTGAGCACCGGCGGAAATAATTGAAAAACCTATTGACAAAGTAGGTAATAAACGCCACACTATTGGCATGGTTGACCACGGGACGTGGCGAGGAGCGAATATGAAAAAATCAGTTATTGCGGTTGTGGCGGCGTTTGCGCTGGCTGCGGCGTTTACATCGTGCCGGAATCCTGGCAACGGGCGCACGGTCGCGGACATCAAGAAAAGCGGCACGGTCAGGATTGCCGTGTTCAGCGACAAAAAACCGTTCGGCTACGTGGACGAGAACGGCGCGTACCAGGGATACGACGTGTATTTTGCCGAGCGCATCGCGCAGGATTTGGGCGTGAAAGTGGCGTATGTCCCGGTCGAACCGGCGGCGCGGGTGGAAGTGCTGGAGACGAACAAAGTTGACATCGTGCTGGCGAATTTTACCAAAACGCCCGAACGCGCGGAAAAAGTCGCTTTCGCGCTCCCGTACATGAAAGTCGCGCTGGGCGTGGTCTCTCCCGACGGCAGCCTGATTACCGCTCCCGAACAGCTGAACGGCAGGACGCTCATCGTGGCAAAAGGCACGACTGCGGAGACG
>WFLX010129214.1_pt1 | contig 29683 bp, 16 predicted proteins | sample 4967041 | NCBI WGS metagenome assembly WFLX01 (sample SAMN12857096, study PRJNA449069) | gut metagenome | isolation source: stool from male and female vole | host: Microtus ochrogaster | place: USA:Florida | collected 2017
GTGCCGACCTTCCCCGTGGCAAGGAAATCGCCCTCGAACTCAACCTCGTGGCGAATCAGTACGACGGCACTCGCCCCACCACCATGGCGGTGAACTCCTTCTGGGACCGTCAGGGCTACACATGGGAGAAGAACTCTCCTGATGCCTTTGCGAATGTGGAGATTGCGGGCTACAACTACGAGTGGCGGCACTATGAGCCTGACCACGAGGCTTTCCCAGAGCGTATCATCTACGGCTCAGAGTCCTACCCTGGAGAGATGGCACGGAACTGGAACCTTGTCGAGAAGCATCCTTACATCCTTGGCGACTTTGTGTGGACCGCCATCGACTATGTGGGCGAAGCAGGTCTTGGTCACGTTTTCGAGCGTTCTGACCGCCGCTGGATTCAGTTCCTCTCGTGGCCTTGGTTCAACGCATGGTGTGGTGACCTCGACCTGATTGGCGACAAGAAAGCTCCGAGCTACTACCGCGATGTGCTTTGGCGTCGCAGCCCCATCGCGATGGCAGTGCGTCCTTCTCTTCCTGATGGTGAGTATGAGAATGTGGAAGGTTGGGGATGGACAGCCGAGGAGCTGCACTGGAACTGGCGTACCGATGCGTCCGACGGCTCTCAGTCTTCGCTTTATCTCCCCATCGAGCTGCGTCCCGAGAATTACCAGACCACCAATGTCGTGGGGAATCTGAAACACGACATCAACGCCCGTCGCAGTGACTCCCTCCGTGTCAATGTCTATAGCCGCTCACCCCGTGTGCGACTGCTCATCAACGACTCCATCGTGGGCGAGAAAGACACTGACCCCGAAAATTACACCGCCACTTTCTATGTTGCCTACCAGCCCGGTTCGCTGAAGGCGCAGACCGTTCCTCAGACGAAGAAAGAGAAGGTGCAGAGCACGGAGTTCGTCACAGCTGGCAAGCCTGCACGCATTGTGTTGAAAGCCGACCGCACCACCATTTCCTCTTCTCACAACGACCTCTCTTATGTTCAGATTAGCATCGAAGACGAAGAGGGACGCTTGTGTCCTACCGCCGAGATTCCTGTCGAGATTGCGGTGGAAGGTGCTGCCAGCGTCGTTGCTGGTACGGGACACCCCTACGACATGCACTCTTTCCGTTCCATGCGCCCCACCACGTTCCGTGGCAAGGCACTTGCCATTGTGCAGCCGCAGGACAAGCAGGGAGAAGTAACCCTGACGGTTAAGGCGGCAGGACTGGTAGAGGCTAAGATGGTGATAGAGATGAAATAGACACTGTTTCTGAACGGTCTGATACATGACGATGGCAGAAAGCGAGCAAGCCTTGCTTTCTGCCATCGTTTGTTTTGTCTTGTGTGAGGCGTGCTTCCACAGCCTCAAAATCGGAGNCCCNGACATCGGTCGGTCGGAGTCGGGGACTCCGATTGGTCGATGTCGGGGACTCCGATTTAGGAGGGTAGTTGAGGGTAAAAGATGGGCTTGGGAGATTGCCTTGGGAGTTTTGTTCTGTAAGTTGAAAAAATGGTAACGCTGTTGATAGGCGGTGTTGTGAAGAAGTGCTAACTTTGTGTCAGGTTAAAAACAATGAAAGTAAGCATGAGAAAGAACGTACTGCGGAAAGTTGTTGCCACAGCGGCAGCAACGCTTTGTGTGGGCAGCCTGTATGCCCAAGACCGCCCCACGATGGGATGGAGTTCTTGGAACACGTTTGCCCTCAACATCAGCGAGGAGACCATCAAGAGTCAGGCTGCTGCCATGCGGCAGTCGGGGCTGCTGAAAGTGGGTTACAATCACATCAACATTGACGATGGCTACTTCGGTGGTCGCGACAAGGAGACGGGGAAGCTGTTGATTCACCCCACGCGGTTCCCCAATGGACTCAAGCCTGTGGTGGACTATATTCACCGCTTGGGCATGAAGGCTGGCATCTATTCTGATGGTGGCAAGAATACCTGTGGCAACTATCATGGCGGCGACAAGATTGCCGAGGGCGTGGGGCTGTATGGTTACGACCAGCAAGACTGTGACTTCTTTTTCAAAGAACTGGGCTTCGACTTTATCAAGGTGGATTTCTGTGGCGGTGTGGGTTATCACAACAGCGAGAACCTCTATCTCGACGAGGAAGAGCGTTATATGGCGATTGCGAAGGCGATTGCCAACACGGGGCGTACAGATGTGCGCCTGAACGTGTGCCGATGGGACTATCCGGGCAACTGGGTGCATGACATTGCCACGTCGTGGCGCACCACGGGCGACATCAACGCCTCGTGGGGTTCGGTGAAGGACATTCTGGGGCAGAACCTCTACTTGTCGGCTTATTGCTACGATGGGCACTACAACGACATGGATATGCTTGAAGTGGGGCGAGGTCTCTCGCAGGAGGAGGACCAGACGCACTTCGGCATGTGGTGCATCATGGACAGTCCGCTGTTGATTGGCTGCGACATCAAGGACTTGTGGAACAATGCCTCCAAGAAGAACACGCTGGCATTGTTGAAGAACACGGAGCTGATTGCGCTGAACCAAGATTCGCTGTGCTTGCAGGCGTATGTGGTGCAGCATGTGGGCGACACATACGTGCTGGTGAAAGATGTGGAGCAGCTCTATGGGACGGTGCGTGCGGTGGCGTTCTACAACCCTTCGGACAAGCAGGTGGAGATGAGCATCAGCCTTGCTGACCTCGACCTTGGGGGAACAGCGCAGGTGCGTGACCTCTTTGCCAAGAAGGACTTGGACCCTGTGGAGGGCAAGCTGACAGCCACCGTGCCAGCGCATGGCACTCGCATCTATCGTGTGGAGGCTGAGCAGCGTTTGGAACGTGCGCTCTACGAGGCTGAAACCGCCTACTTGGGCAAGTATCAGGAAATCAAGAACAACCAGCAGTATAAGTCGGGCATCTATGAGACGAACTCGGCTTGTTCGGGTGGTGCATACGCCACATGGCTGGGTGCTGACCCGAAGAACGATTTGCAGTGGCGGCATGTATATAGTGCTGACGGTGGTGACTACACGATGACTATCCGTTATGTATCGGGCGAGAGCCGCAACATGACCGTGAATGTGAATGGCAAGGACGTGAAGACTCTTTCGTTCAACTCTGGCGGTTGGGGAACAGTGGCATCCAAAGTCCTCACCGTAACGCTCGAACCGGGCGAGAACATCGTCCGTCTCTATGGTAAGTCTTCTTCGTCGTGGATGCCTAATGTGGATTGTATGCAGTTGAAGAAGGTCGGCTCTGCTGACCGCGTGGTGGTGGGCGTTGATGCTCCTGCCATCCAGTCGACGGCTCAGAAGGGCAACGGCAAGTACTACACGCTTGACGGACGAGAGACAGCACCTACAACCACGGGCTATTATGTACATGACGGCAAGACGTGGTTGCGTCGATAGAACGTCTCTAAATGCAGCAAGCCCCACACTGGTTCATCAGTGTGGGGCTTGCTGCATTTGGATGGTCAGAGTGTCTTATAGCGACACCTTCACGCCGTCCATGAAGGTGGCTTTCGGCATGGGGAAGCCGGCATAAGTCTGGTATTGTTCTGCCAGCAGGTTCTCGCCCTTCACAAAGAGAGTGGCGATGGGGGCTGCCCGATAGCTGACGGTGGCATTGAGCAAGGTGTAGTTCTCTTTCTCAGGTGCGTCGCCTGTGGTGAGGTAGAGACCGCTGATGCTTTGCAAGCCTGCTGTCACCGCCCATTTCGCTTGGTGGAAGTGCATACCCACATAGAGTTTACCTTCGGGTGCGCCTTCCAACGGGGTGTCCATGCGCAGGTGGGAGTAGTTGGCGTTGAGGCTCCAGTGGTCGTCAATGCGGTAGCCTCCCTCCAGTTCCAAGCCCCAGTTCTTGAACTCGCCCGTGTTCACGTTGCGCGGCTTCCCGTCAATGCGAACGGTGCTGATGAGGTTGTCGCCCTTGATGTAGAAGAGGTTGGCGCCGAAGTGTCCTTTCCTGCCGAAGCTCTGGGTGAACGAGAGTTCATAGTTCATCATGCGTTCGGGCTGGAGGTCGGTAGTGGCTGGTGGAAACATGTACATCTCTTTGATGATGGGATTGCGGAAGCCCTTGCTCACCAACGCCTTCACGTCAGCGTTCTTGTTGAGGTGGAATGCCAAACCGCCCTGTGGCACAAGCTCTGTGCCGATGACGGAGTGGTGATCGACGCGCAGTCCTGCGTCCAGCGTGAGCCAGTGGGTGATGTCCTGACGGAAATCTACATATCCCGCCACTTCGTCGGCGTGTTGCTTCTTCACTACCGTGCCGTCTTCGTCCTTCGTCAGGTAGGTTTTCTCCCCCGTCTGCTTGTTCTCGTTCCATGCCGAGCCGCCAAAGTGCTGCCAATCCACACCTACGGTGGTGCTGTTGCCTGCAAAGAGGCTTGCGCTCTGATACCACGTCAAGCCGCCAATGTAGTCGTTGTGCTTGTAGAGTGTCGGTCGGGGAGTGCCGCCTGNGTTGTAGCCGTCATCAATGTTGTGGTGNCCCCAGTCGAGATAGGCGCGCAACGTGNCGTTGGTGCAGTCGTAGCTGTTGGGTNATGCTNACGCTGGCAAGTNCGCGCGTTATCTTCATGTCGTTGTCGATGATGGGGGCATCCACACGCCCGGGGTTGCTGCTGTTGAAGTGTGTGACGTTCAGGTCGCCCGTCGCCTTCCAGTTGTTGGTGAGGTCATAACCAAGCTTCACATAACCAGCAAGCTGTTCAAACTCACTGTTCGTGCGGTGTCCGTCGGTGCGCTGGTATTGTGCGCCTATAATGCTGGTGAACTTGCCCTGCTTCATGCGGTTGGTGGCATCCGCCTGCACCGTGCCATAGCAGCCGCCTTGCACTTGGATGTCTGTCTTCACGCCGTCGGTTGGCATCTGTCGGGTCACGATGTTCACCACACCTGCCATAGCATTGCTGCCGTAGAGCAGGGAGGCAGGACCGCGCACCACTTCCACCTTCTCTGCCATCATCGTTTGGTAGGCATCGGGGATGGGGTGTCCCATCAGTCCTGCGTACTGCGGCTGACCGTCAATCAGCACCAGCAGTTCGGCACCGCTGCCGATGCCGCGAATCTTCATGGAGCCTGCTGCATCTGTGCTTATGCCGTAGCCCAACACACTGCGGCTTGTGGTGAACAGGCCGGGAGTCTGCTCCATCACGGTGGGCATTACTGAGGTGCGGTACTGCTCATTCAGTTGCTTGTTATCTACGATGGTCACGGTCAGTGGCAGGTAGCGCACATCGGTGGCGTTGCGAGTGCCCGTCACCACCACGTTCTGCAAGGTGTCTGTGCGCAGTTGTGCATATACACAGACAGCTGTTGCCATGGCAACAGCTGTCAAGAGGGTGTGTTTGTAAGTCATTTCCTATGGAATAAAGTTTCTTGAATTGAAGAAGAGGGTGAAAGAAGACGTTACAGCTTCACCAGCTTGTAGTTCGTCGTGCCTAAGCCAATCTTCTCGCCCCATTCTACAATGTGGATGCCGTGCTGTTTTTCGATGCGGCGTTTCAGTGGGTCTGGGTTGTTCCTGTCGTCCTTCTTCACCTGATAGATGAGGTCGTAAGCGGCACGGTCGCACGCCACAGGGTCTGTCGATGCCACGATGCCGATGTCCTGAATCTCAGGCGCATGGGGATGTGCGTCGCAGTCGCAGTCGATGGAGATGTTGTTCAGCACGTTGATATAGACGATGTTGTCTTTGCCGAACCAGTTTGCTACAGCCTGTGCTGCCGATGCCATGCTCTCGAGGAAAGCGTCCTGTGGCTGTGTGTGCTTCCAGCAATCCGTTGGGTTGTCTGTCACACCGTGGGAGTGGATGTAAGCCTTGCCAGCCGTGGAGGCGAAACCGATGGATTGGTTCTTCAGCACGCCGCCAAAGCCGCCCATCATGTGCCCCTTGAAGTGGGCGAGGTTGATACAGAAGTCGTAGTTGCCGAGGTGCTCGCCCACGATGTCGTACTTAATCCACGTCTTGTCTTGCACGGGGATGCGCAGGTCGCCGTACTCGTCCATGATATCTACGGCAAAGAGGCTGTCGAAGCCGTGCTCGTGGATGGTTGCCCAGTGCTTCGCCTTGTCTTGACGGCTGCCACCGTAGGCGGTGCAGCACTCCACGATTGTGCCGTTCACCTTGTCAACGAGGTTGCGGATAAGGGTGGGTTTCAAGTAGTTGTGACCACCGCTTTCTCCTGTGCTTATCTTCACTGCCACACGTCCGTGTNCTTTGATGCCGNGTGCTNCGTAAATCTTCACCAGCGATTCNGGCGNGATGTCCTTGGTGAAATACACTTTGGCTTGTTGTGCCTGTGCACCGCCAAACGTGGCAGCGCACAGCAGGATGGAAAGAAAGAACTTCTTCATTGCATTTACGTGTTGTGCGTGACTGTTTTATATAACTGTTCGACACACAAGGCTGAAAAAGGTTTAATGATGATTACTTCTTAATCTNATAGATATAGAATNTGCNTGCGGGAACGGTGATNTCCNNCTNAGGTGCAGTCACTGTCAGCTCTGAGGTCGTAGGCANAATCNTNTNTGGCTCCTCCAGCGTGTTCTCCGCTGTCAGGTTGTCGCTGTGGAAAGTGATGAGCTGTGCCGCGTGGCTGCCCTTCATGCCTTTCAGGTTCAGCGTGACAGGCTGTGGCTTGTCGCCCGTGTTCACCACCTTGACAATGACCTCGTTCGTGTTCTTGTCCAGCACGGCTGAGGCGAAGAGACCGTCTTGGTCAGGGTTGCCAGCCACAGGCTTGCCCTGCATGGTGAGCGGCAGCACGTTCGTGCCCTTGTTCACCGAGTAGAGCTGCTGCACATAGTAGGCACAGGAGTTGAACTTGCGGAGGTTGTCAAACCAGATGGCATCGGGACGCCACTGCCAACCTTCCACGTGGGCGAAGAGAGGTGCATAGGTAGCCATCTCCACGATGTCGGCATTGCGCTCCAGACCCGTCATGAAGGCGGCTTCCATCAGGGCAGCGTTGAAGTGGTTCCACTTCTTGCCAGCGCCGTGGCAAGCATACTCGCCAGCGAACACCTTGGGCTGCCCCTTACCGCGCTTGTAGCTATCGTAGCGGTTTGCGCCGCAGTTGCCCCAACGCTCTTTCGCTTCGGGCGTGCCGAGGAACCACGCTTCGTTTCTGTAGTAGTGCTCATCCACCAGGTCGGCACCAATCTTGCGCATTTCGGGCCAGAGATATTCAAACTCCTTGCCTTCAGAGTCAGGACCGCTCGTGCCCACAATCTTGATGTTGGGGTACTTCTTGCGCACCTGCTCCACGAAAGGCTTCAGGTTCTCAGGATAGATAGCTCCCCACTGCTCGTTGCCGATGCCTACATACTTCAGGTTGAACGGAGCGGGGTGTCCCATGTCGGCACGCAGTTTTGCCCACATGTTCTTGTCTGGGTCGCCATTGGCAAACTCGATGAGGTCGAGCACATCGTCGATGTAGGGTTGCAACTGATTGACAGGCACATGAGCGTCGCTACGGTTCGCGCCGTTCTGGAATTCACATGAGAGTCCCACGCTCACCACGGGCAGTGGCTCAGCACCAATCTCCTCCGACAGCAGGAAGTACTCGAAGAAGCCCAAGCCATAGCTCTGATAGTAGTCGGGGAAGTAACGGTGGGTGAACGTGTAGTGCCAGCGGTTCTCGTTCAGCGGACGGTCCTCCACAGGACCTACCGAGTTCTTCCACTGGTATCGGGTAGCCAAGTCTGTACCCTCCACGATGCAGCCGCCAGGGAAGCGGAATACACCTGGATGCAGCTGCTCAAGGCTCTCGGCCAAGTCCTTGCGCATGCCGTTCTCATGTCCCTTGTAGGTATCCACAGGGAAGAGGCTCACGTGCTCCACATCGGTGGTCACTTTAGCATCGCCCCACACACGCAGATGCGCCTTGGCGAACGTGCGGTTAGGCTTCACGATGGCAGTATATTTCTTCCACTCCTTGCCGCTCACTTCCACACTTGTGTTGCCCAGCTTCTGGTCGTCTCCCATGGTAGCGTTATCAACAAGGTCCACCCACAGTTTGGCAGTGCCGCCATCGGGCACGCGTGCCCACACCGAGAAGCGATACTCCTGACCGCCCTTCACGCCCATGCCGAAGAAACCGTGGTTCTCAATCATGGTGTACTTGTCGCGGTGCCCCGACGGAGCCAGACGCACATAGTGAGGATTCTTCTTGAAAGGACCGTCATCCTTCAGCGTCACCTGTCCTGAGATATCCCAACCCGCAAAGTGATTGGGGAACTCAAACGAACGGTTCTTCACCAGTTCGGCATACAGGCCGCCGTCAGCCGCATAGTTGATATCCTCAAAGAAGATACCATACATCGTTGGAGCGATGGGCGCNCCCACTTTCGTCGTGTTCANGTCCAGCGTGTGTGTNTGCGCAGTCATGCCACCTGCCATTGCCAGTGCGGCACANAGAGAAATGATTTTCTTCATAAGTTAAGTTAGTAATGTATAAATGGTTTTGCAAAGGTAGCATTCTTTCTCGAATGCTCCAAGAAAGCAGACAAAAAAGTGTGAAGTGGCACTTCGGGTGAATTGGAGGATACCTGTAGGCAGATATGCTTACAGGTATTCACGGGCAAACGTCTCCAAACTCTTCACTTCGATGTGTGGAAAAGGAATAGACGACAACACGCTGAAATGCGTGTCGTTGGTTACGATATACTCCGCCTGACAGGCGAATGCGCAATCCACGAACTTGTTGTCGTCGGGGTCAGATTGAATGAGTGACAGGCGGTAGAAAGGATCCTTTCGCAACACATTCTCGGCATGGTGGATGACCTTCATGAACATCTCTGCCACCACTGGGGAAGCTTTCTGACGCAGAATTTCCTCATATTCCATCAGAATGTCAGTGGAGACACACAAGGTGTATTCCTCATCCAAAAACTTCTCCCACAAGTAATGGAATCGGCTATTCGCGCCCAATATCTGCAACAGGCAGTTCGTGTCCAGCACAATCAAGCGCATCACTATGAACGATAGGGGGTACGCAGGTGCTGCGTGCCCAGTTCTTCCAATGCGGTCTCATTCAGTGTGCCATTGTTCCACAGGCGTTGTAGTTCCTGCTCCAGTTTGTCGGCATAAAAAAGCTTGAGCACCTTCATCAGTCCCTTCAGCTCATCCTCGCTGGTGACACTTGCGAAAGATTCAATCACCATCATTTGTGCTGGATTCAATGTCGTTAGCGTCATCGTTCCTCCTTCTTTTTTCTGTTCCTGTTGCAAAGGTAGCATTCTTTCTCGAATGCGCCAAGAAAGCAGACAAAAAAGTGTGAGGCGGCACTTTCGGGGGATTGGAGGGATACCAGCGAGGGTTCTGCGTTTGCCGAGACACAAACAGCCTCAAAATCGATGTCCCCGACTCCGACCAATCGGAGNCGGGGACATCGGTCGGTCGGAGTCGGGGACTCCGATNNTGGAGGGCATTCGAGGGGGAAGAACAGATGGGTAAAGAGGGGGGACGCCCCCACATTTGTTCACCCGGTTCCACTGATGATGGAATCGTGCAGAGGTACACCATGAAAGGGTACAAAAAAAGTGTGGGGCGATGACCCCACACTCTTGATAGATGTATGTCGGTTGACTTACTTGATTTCAACACCAGAAACAGAGTATGTCTTGCCGTTGTTGACAATGACAATCTTGCCATTCTGGAGGTACTTGCCGTTACCCTTAGCCTTGGCTGCGTCGATGCCGTCAATGCTAACGTTGTAGTCGTAAGTGAGTGTCACCTTGAGCACCACTGCGTCGTGAGCCTCAGATGCCTTCTTCACGAATGCGAAGGTAGCGGTGTATTCAGCAGGTTCAGCGTTCTGACCGTCCATGCCGCCTACATAGTAAATCTGATCCTCATCAGCAGCGAAGTTCACCTTCACGCAGAAGCGAGCCTCTGCGCCCCAGCTCTGCCAGTCGCCGTCAGCGTTGCGCCAGCCGTCGGTAGTGCCGAGCTTGTAGCTGTTGTCGAGCGAACCGTCAGACTGAACAGCATAGATGTCTACATCGCTGATAGACTCTGCACCGAGCGTGTTGAGGATGCTTNCTACGTNAACGTTGCCAGTCATTTCCTCGTAGTACTCGCNGCNTNCAGAAGTGNATGNAACAACCACNTCGTCNCCCNCTTGGTTGAGGTCNTCGAATGTGNGAGCGATGACAGGCTNCNCAATGNACTTNACATTNATGTTGAAGTANNCNGTNTTTGTGCCATTTACAGCAGCCCACTTGGCAGTAACTTCGTCACCAACTTGTGGGTTGTTCATGTCGCAAATTTCGTATTCGCCATCTTCAATAGCTTGGAAGAGCTTCACGCATACGAATGCGTTTTCACCCCATGTCTCAGCATAGCCGTCCTTGTTGAACCAGCCATCGTAACGTTCGATTTCGCTGCTCAAAGTGCCGCCAGCTTCAACCACGCGGAGCATGTCTTCTGTGATAGCGTCCACACCAAGGAATTCAGCAGCCTCAGTGAAGTCACAAGACTCGGTTTGTGCTGTATATCCTTGATTAACGATGCGCTCAACGCTGATAGCGATTTCAGAAGTATTTTTTGAAGCAACGCCTACCCAGTGGAGTTGAACAGGTGCGCCAACGTAAGTAGCGAGAGTCTGTTCTTTTGTGTCGTTTGTTGCAGGCTTCACGAGTTCAGCAGCCATTACAGCAATGTTCTGATAAACATAACCTTCCTTGAGTGCCACGGGGAAGTCTGTCTCACCCAGCGGGATGTAGAAGGTTTCGCCCAAAACACGGTGAGCAGTTGCAGAACCAACCAGATTGTTCTCTGGCAGGTCGCCACTTACCACTACCGTTATCTTCACCTTCACGTCGTCGGCGGGCACTTCGTTCGCCTCAAGATTGTCAGCAGTGTAAGTAATCTTGAGGGTCTCGTCAATAGCAAGCATTGTTGGCTCTGCCTGAGTGCCTTCTTCTACGTTGAATGTAGGAGCGTTGAGAACGATGGCTGGAGCAATATACTCTTCGATAATCCAAACTACATTGCCGTTGCTTGTTTGCTTGTCGCAATAGCAAGATGTATTAGCGGTTGTCTCGTTTGAGTTGGTGCCCACAAAGCGACCAGCAGTCACGAGGTTGTTGATGTGGTATTCACCATTGCCAAGAGCTGTGAAGCCCCATGCGATGCGCTTCTCGGCAGCAGTGGACATTGTCCAAGTGTTGCCACCATCGCGACCTACAGAGAGTTCGCCTCTTGCATCGAGGTAATACTGGCCAGCGTTTGCGGCAGCAACGAATGACAGAGGAGTAGCTTCTTCCTGAATCTTGACACCCTCTGAGAGGTTCATGTAGAGCGGAGTCTCAGCGTCCAGCTTCAACTGGAAGGTGTACAGTTTCTTTGGGTCAGGAGTGTTGACAGGAGTGCTGTTGTATGCCTCAGTGGCAGCTGCCAAATCAGCGATTGCAGCATTGATGTCTTCAGTGGTAGCCTCTGCGTTGTCGTTCACATCCTTGGCAGCGTTTACGGCAGCTTCGAATGTGTCAAATGCTTCGGTTGGAATCATGAAGAGGTCGTCGCCTACGCCAGCCTTGGCGTCAACAACAGCCTGAGCAATAGCGATGTCGGCAGCCAGCACCTGCTTGGTGATTGTTGCGTTGTCGGCAGTTGTCAGGAGGATTGGAGACGTTACGCTCATCCACTGGTGAGCTGCTGTAGCCTTGCCGCCAATCTCCAATGCAATGTCCTCGCCTTCGTCAGCGGTCACTTCAAATGCAATGTAGCGGTACTCGAAGCCACGACCGATGTTGCCATTGGCAAAGGCTGCAGTGGCTGGGTCGAATGCTGCAACGCCATCGGTTGCAATGCCGAAGCCGACATCACCCTTAGATGGGAATACGCGCTCTTCGTCGTTCACCTTGATGTAAGCGATGCAATCTGTGTCAGCCGATGCACGACCTGCTGCATACAGCACATACTTACCCTTAGGCAGGTTCACAGTCGTTTTCTTGTTGTTCTCCCAGCTGGATTGACCCCACTGAGCACCAGTCTGCTCGTAGTAAGTAGATGTGGCAGTGCCGTCCCAGTGCTGACCCTTGTTAGATACCATGCCACCTTCCCACTCTGCGAAATCAGGAATGAGAGAAGCGGCGTTCTGTGTGTAGTCGGCATTCACCTGCTTGTATTCTGCCACCTTGAGAGCGTTTACCACGCTTTCAACCGCAGCAGCTGCGATAGGCTGATTTCCATAAGCGGAAACGTCAACGCCCAATGCTTCTGCAATTGCTTTTTCTGCTACGATAGGAGCCATCTCCTCTTCTGTGGCAGGAGCACCTTCAAATGTGAGTGTGAAGTTGTCGATGTTAGCCCAGTTACCCTGTGCGTCGCTAATTTCAGCACCGATAACAAGAACGCCGTCAGTCACCTCTATAGTAGCTTTGATAACGCCAGTGGCTTCTACTGCCACCTTCTCGTCGTTTGCCAAGAGGAAGAGACCTGCCTTGTCTGCATCGCCTTCGTTCTGTGCGATAAGACGCATAGCTGCAGATACCTCATAGATACCGTTGGGAAGACCTGTGATTTCCTGAGTAATCTTAGCGTCTCCGACTGGACCAGGAGCTTGTGTCCATTTCTCTGCGTACTTCACGCCAGCGATGAGGGGGAAGTCTGTGTTAGGAGCGATGGCGAAGCCGTTGTTTACCCAACCGTCAGTGTTGCCAGCCTCGAAAGAGGGATTCGCGATAACACGAGTCAAGTCGGCTCCGGCATTCTGATGCTTTGCCAATGCGATGATAGCAGCATCGATTGCTTGTGCCTCGGCAAGCCCATCGCCTTCAAGGGCGTCTGGGTCAATGTCAGCAATAGCAGCGTCGTATGCCTCCTTTGCTTCTTCGTCTGCAACATTTGCCTTGATTGCTTCGNCTTCAGCAAGCAGCTCCTTTACAGCGGCAATGTAGTTGAAGCTCACCTCCTCCACAAAGGAGAAANAAGTGGNTTCTGCGGCTTTAGCTGGAAGGGTGTTGGCTCCCTGATAGAAGCCAGTGCCAATGTTCTTCAGCGAGAAGCCCTCGCCTTCTACATACTGAACATCGTACACTGCGCCGTTCTTGATGTCTTGACCATTTTTGTCGCTAATACCGAGGATGAACGACACGTCTTGCCCGGCTGGCTGAGAGTTTAGTANCCCCNCCATGCCCCAGCAGTTGTAATCTGCACCTGTTGNNGTGANNAGTTGGANACGGTAGTANCTACGGACAGACTCATCAGCGTCGTCTGCGAGGCTGNCAAGNTTCCATTTGTAACCAGAATTGGTGTTTACGAATGCGTTTGCATACACATCATAAGCCAAATTCTGAGCATTGGNGCCATAAAGCGCTTNGCCTTCTGCTTTGTTGATAANGGCAAAAGTCTTGCCTTCCAAAGCTGCAATGCTTGTGGCTTCNTCNCCAATGACNGCAGTGGGTTTGATGTCGGCTGCATTCGCTGCCACCATCGCAATCACCATTGTCATGAGNAACGTGAATAGTTTCTTCATAATGAAAGAATTTTGAGTTAATAAATAAAGTTAATAAAANTTGTTGTTATNGTNTGTTNTGTTATATCGTNGAGGTNNAAGTAGAGGAGGGNNCNATTGGCGTGANGTTCTTCCTCTGTGAGGAACTCGAAGCCATTTGCTGTGTAAAAGCCTACCGCTGCGTTGTATGCGTCAACTGTGAGGAAACGGCACCCATGATTCATGTTGTGTACTAACGAGTATTTTATGAAGTCAACAATGAATGTTCCTATTCCTAATCCACGAACATCTGTACTTGTGCCCAAACGGCATAACTTTATGGCAGGGTAGCTTTTTATACGTTTTTCATTGACGAACCGATGTTTCCTAAAACGGTTAAACTCGGTCTTGGTCGGAAAACTGTTGATAGAGATGCTGTCAGCTGCCAGGCTGTAATAAGCAACAATGTGCTGCGTGTTTTTGTCTTCAATCACATAAGTGACAGATAAGAGAGCCTTTCTGTATCTCTGTGCATCGTTGGTGATGTAGTCATTTAAGTCCTCGTCTCCACAATCGAATCCCTTTACCACATCTTCTGTTTTCAGTTTCCTCACAAGATAGGTTTCTTGTATCTGTTCGTGTGTCAGTCGACAAGTCATTCTACGTAAATCTTTTTGAAAGTTTCATACGCCTTTGCCATTCGACTTCGAGTCTCGGGCAAAATGCGTCTTCGTTCATTCATCCGTGCTTCGAATCGACGTGCATCTTCTCCAAAGAGCATCGGTGTTGGTCTGGTTGGTGTTGCCATATATCTATTGTTGTTGTCGTTTCTGTTTTTCGAACAAGTCGGAGTTTGTTCCCGTTTCGAGCATGAGTAGGGCAAACTCACTGTCGTTCTGTTCCCATATCATCAGCCAGTCTGGTTTGATGTGACATTCCTATTTCCCTCTTCGGCCGCCTTTAAAGCTCTAAATTGTCAAACATTTCATCTACGCTCTTCCACTCGGTCACTCTTCCTGCTTCCACCATCTTTCATCGTCGCTTGGTAGTGTGCCTTTCGGAGGTGTTCGGTTGTAATAGCTGGTAAAGTTGGTTTGGGTAACTTTTGACTATTTCAATTTGCAAATGAACGGAAAAAACGTGACATGGACAAAAAAAATGTGAAAAAAGTGTGAAAAGATGGACTTTTTGTGAGGAATGGGGCGGGAAGAGGGTGAGGATGGTGGTGTGGATGGTTGTTGGTGGACAAGGGGCGTAGGAAGGGGGTGAAAATCGGAGTCGGGGACATCGGTCGGACGATGTCGGGGACTTCGGTTGGTCGGAGTCNGGGACTCCGATTTAGGGGGGTGAGGAGTGGCGGAAGGGGGGGAGGAGGTGTGTGTTCACATTATTATATATATAAGAGCGGATGGGCGAGGGCATTTTGCATAACGGGGGGCGTGTGGAGTGTGTTTTTCATGTTAATTGCGTGATGGTTGGCGATTTGTGGATGGTGGATGATGGATTGTGGATTAAAAGTTGTACCTTTGCCGTTGACTAACTGAAAACTAACCGTATGGCTAATGTGAATTTCTTTGCCGTTGACTTGGGGGCTACGAGTGGGCGCACCATTTTGGGGTCGCTGGTGGATGGCAGGCTGGTGCAGCGAGAGCTGACACGTTTCCCGAACCCTATCATCGAGACGGGAGGACATTTTTTCTGGGACATTTATGCTTTGTACAGCGAGGTGATTCGCGGTCTGAAGGTGGTGGCGACGGAGGGCATTGAGATTGCTTCCATCGGCATTGACACTTGGGGCTGCGATTTCGTGATGATAGGCAGGGACGGGGGCGTGTTGCGCAATCCGTATTGCTATCGCGACCCGCACACGGACGGGGCGATGGAGGAGTTTTTCAGGCTGGTGCCGAAGGAGCGGGTGTATGAGAAGACGGGCATCCAGTTCATGCAGTTCAACTCGCTGTTCCAGCTGGCTACGCTGAGGCGGAACGGCGATTCGGCTTTGGAGGCTGCGGAGCGGATTCTTTTCATTCCCGATGCGCTGATGTATATGCTGACGGGCGAGGCGGTGTGTGAGCATACGGTGCTCTCGACCAGCCAGATGCTCGACCCGAGGACGAGGCGGATTGACCCTGAGCTGATTGGGGCGATTGGGCTGGAGGAGCGTCTGTTTGGCAGGTATGTGCAGCCTGGCGAGCAGGTGGGTGTGCTGAGTGCGGAGGTGCAGAAGATGACGGGGCTGGGCGCGGTGCCTGTGGTGGCTGTGGCTGGTCACGACACGGGGTCGGCTGTGGCTGCGGTGCCGGCGGAGAATGAGCGGTTTGCTTATCTGAGCTGTGGCACATGGTCGCTCTTGGGCATTGAGACGAAGGATGCCATCATCAGTGAGCGGAGCTTTGAGTATAACTTCACGAACGAGGGTGGCATCGAAGGTACGACACGTTTCCTGAAGAACATCTGCGGCATGTGGCTGCTGGAGCGTTGCAGGAAGGAGTGGACGGATGCGCCTGCCGACGTGGCTCAGGTCAATCGGGACAGCATGGATGCCGAGGCGTTCCGCAGTTTCATCTTCCCCGATGCGCCTGACTTTGCCAATCCTGTGAGCATGGTGGAGGCGATTCGGGGCTATTGCGAGAAGACGGGGCAGCCTGTGCCCGAGGACTACAGGGCGATGGCGCGTTGCATCTTCGAGAGCCTTGCCATGCGGTATCGCCAGGTGCTGGGCTATCTGAAGGATATGGTGCCGTTCGCGATAGAGCGGCTGCATGTCATTGGTGGTGGCTCGCGGAATGGCTACTTGATGCAGATGGCTGCCGACAGCATCGGCTTGCCCGTGGTGACTGGGCCAGTGGAGGGCACTGCCATCGGCAACATCATGTTGCAGGCGAAGGCGGCTTGTGTGGTGACGGATATGTTTGAGATGCGCCGCATCATTGCCGATTCTATAGAGATGAAGACGTATGAGCCGCAGGATGNGGAGGCGTGGAATGTGGCGTATGAGCGGTGGAGAGATATTTTAGAGGTTAGAGGTGAGTGGTGAGAGGAATGTTTGGAATTTAAGAAATGGCGAAATGAATGATTTTTATTATCGGAAGTTGAAGGTTTATCAGCGAACGATGCAGTTGGTTACCGATGTATATAGGCTTTCGAAGCAATTCCCGCAGAGCGAAAGGAATGGATTAGTCAATCAAATTCACCGGGCTGTTATATCGGTGCCATCTAACATCGCAGAAGGAATGGGGCGGTTTTCCAAGAAGGAACGGGTACATTTCCTTGAAATCGCAAATGGTTCTTTGATGGAGGTGATGTGCCAGCTGGAGGTGGCTCTCCTTTTGGGCTATATCAACCAGCAACAATTTGATGAACAGGAGTTGTGTATTTCTGAGAATGCCAAGATGCTGGTAGGTTTGAAGAAGAATATTGAAGATAAAATATAACATAGTATTAACATACGGGGATGAAAAGGATGGAGCAGATGTGTGTACAATGTACGGTGTGATGTACGGCAGGAGTATTCTCTTACCTCTTACCCCTTATTTCTCACCTCTAAAAATTCACTTCTTGTCCCTATAAAACATTACATTTATGGCTAAACCATTAGTAGAGACCAAAGCAAGGGTGGGCGTGTTCTCCATCGCTTTGCAGGCTTATCTGCCACAGTTCCCTCAGCTCGTGCCTGAGTTTGAGGCGCAGTATGACGCATTCAAGAAGACGCTGCCCGACACCATCGAGGTGGTGGATGGTGGCATGGTGACAACGAAGGAGCAGTCGATGGCGGCTGGCGACAAGTTCCGTGCTGCCGATGTCGATCTCGTCATTTTGCANATGCTCACCTACTGCACCTNTTACAATATGCTNNCCGCTGTGNNCNACCTCGATGTGNNTGTGGTCATCGTGAACGTNCAGAAGAAGTTGGCACCCGACNNTGANANGNCNGACATCNCCACATGGCTGGGCGNGCTGTATGNTTGCGGTGCCATTGGCGAAATGGTGGCTGACCTGAACAGGGCTGGCAAGCGTTCGGCTGTCATCACGGGTGTTGTAGAGGGTGGCGACCCCGAGGTGCAGCGTGAAATTGAGGATTGGTGTCGTGCCGCTCAGGTGCGCCGCCGCTTCCGCGACACCAACATCGCACAGATTGGCCGTCCGTATCCTGGCATGATGGACCTCTACATCGACGAGACCAACCTCTACCACCGCATGTGGGTCTATACCAAGCAGTTTGACTGGGAGAAGATGTGGGCGATTGCCGACAACATCACCGACGAGGAGGCTATCCGTGCCAAGGCGCAGGACATTCTCGACACGTTCGACATCGAGGGTGGCGGCACCGTTGAGAAGGTGTGGGACATGGCGAAGTATGTGGTCGCCTTTGAGCAGTGGGTCAAGGACGAGAAGCTGGGCATGATTGCCTCCCACTACGACGGCTTCGCACAGGGCGTTGCAGGCAAACTCGACTCGATGCTGATTCCTGCTTTCTCCATGCTCATCAAGCAGCACACGGCGTGCGCTGTGGAGGGCGACATGAAGGTGGCGATGGCGATGTCCATCCTGAAGACCATCAGCGGCACTGGTACGTTGGCAGAGATGTACAGCATTGACTTCCCCAAGGATATCTGCATCATTGGGCACTCAGGTTCGGGCGACTTCGACATTTCACAAGCCAAGAAGCCGACCATGAAGATTGTGCCTGTGTTCCACGGCAAGAGCGGTGGCGGCTACCTCACGCAGTTCTATCCACCTACGGGTCCTGTGACCTATCTTGCCATCACGCAAGACAAGAACGGGGTGTTCAAGTTTGTGGTGGCGGAAGGCATCAACGAGGAAGGACCTATCTTCACGTTTGGCGACACCAATATGCGCACCAAGTTCTCTTTGAGCTGTCGCGAGTTCGTCAACAAGTGGAGTGAGGCAGGACCAACGCACCACATGGCTGCCGCTGTGGGCCACCACATCGACACCATTCTGAAGGTGGCTAAGATATTCAATATCGAGTGCGACGTGGTGTGCAGATAACGTGGTAATGGAATCATGTGACAATAAAGAATATGGCAAATAACAAAGGAAGTTTGAAGAGCACCTTGGCGGTGTCTCTCAACAATTACTTGGATGCCGGTGCTATCGTGGCTGGTGCCAGTGGACTGACGCTGTGGCAGAACTACTTGGGGCTGTCGGAGCTGCACTTAGGATGGCTCAACTTTATCAGTGCCAACTGCTTGGGTGCTGCCATCGGTGCTATCATCGGCGGTTTCTTGGCAGATAAGTATGGGCGCAAGTTCATCTTCACCTACAATCTGCTGGTCTATATGCTTGGCGTGCTGCTCATCATGTGCTCCGTCAATTTCCCCATGCTGCTGGCTGGTTTCCTGCTCACAGGCATCTCGGTGGGTGTGGGTGTGCCAGCGTCGTGGACATACATCTCGGAGAGTTCAGAGGTGAACAACCGAGGTCGCAACATCTGCATCTCGCAGATGTCGTGGGGTATCGGTCCTATGTGCATTCTGTTGCTTGGAATGCTCTTTGCACCAGGCGGTTATCTGTTCGACTGGGTGCGGTCGTTGGCTGTGGCACTGTCGGGTGCTGGTGCTGATGCGCATGCCATCAACGTGTTCAGCTCTCGCATCGTGTTCTTCTCGCTCTTTGTGGTGGCGTTCATCGCTTGGAACTTGCAGCGCGGTTTGCAGGAGAGTGCGGAGTTTACGGCTCAGAAGGCCGATGGCAAGCAAGCGGGACTTATCGACAACATCAAGGTGCTGTTCCGTAACAAGGTGGCGGTGAAGACGGTGGCTTTCCTTGCCGTCATCTACCTTACATGGAACCTTGTTGCCTCGGTGATGGGCTTCTTTCAGCCCCACATCTATGAGTCGGCAGGCGACATGAGCAACAAGGACGCCAACATGCTCAGCTGCATCAGCTGGGCGGTTGTTGTGGCTGTCACTTTCCTCATTTCCTATCTGGTAGATAAGGTTGCCCACCGTATCTTCTACGTGTTCGGTCTGCTCTGTGCCCTCAGTGCTTGGTTCATCATTGTGGGCATCGGGGTGAGCAACCTCGTGTGGCTGTGGGTGTTCACCATCTTGTGGGGCATCAACAACGGCTGCTCCGTGCAGGTGTTCTATGCCCTGTGGGGCAGTGAGCTGTTTCCTGCCAAGTTCCGTGCAGGTGCTCAGGGGCTGATGTTCTTCATCGTGCGTGGCTTGTCGGCTGTGTGGGGACTGGTCTTCACCTACATTTATGGTGAGAAGGGCGAGGGTTTCACTCTTGCCGCCTGCTGCATGGTGGGTCTGCTGCTCGTCTCGCTGGTGGTGGGTGTGATTGGTGCGCCCAACACGCGCGGAAAGTCGCTTGACGTGATTACGAAAGAGCGTTACGGAGACAATTATTAGGTATAAACAAATACAAATGAATCTATGGCAAGTATATTAGATGGTCGCCCGGGCTTGAAGGCTGTGGTGGACCAAATAGCGGAGGTCACTGGCTACCTCTGGCAGAAAGGTTGGGCTGAGAGAAATGGTGGCAACATCACGGTGAATGTCACTGAGTTTATGGACGACGAGTGCAAGGCGATGAAGGCTATTGCGCCCGTGAAGCAGATTGGCATGGTGCTGCCGCAGTTGAAGGGCAAGTACTTCTACTGCAAGGGTACGGGTAAGCGCATGAGAGACTTGGCTCGCTGGCCGATGCAGAATGGCTCTATTGTGCGTATTTGTGACGATTGTGCCAGCTATGAGATTATTGCTGACGACTCCGTGATGCCCACTTCGGAGCTGCCGACCCATCTGGCGTTGCAGAACTACCTGCTGGAGACAGGCTCCTGCTACAAGGCGACGCTCCACACGCACCCGATTGAGCTGGTGGCGATGAGCCATATCCAGCGATTCTTGAAGGGTGACGAAATGACGCGCGTGTTGTGGAGCATGATACCCGAGACGCTGGCCTTCGCACCGCTGGGCATCGGCATTGTGCCATACGCCCTGCCTTCGTCGGTGGAGCTGGCCGAAGCCACGCTGGAGCAGATTAAGACGCACGACGTGGTGCTGTGGGAGAAGCACGGCACAGTGGCTGTGGGCACTGACATCATGGATGCCTTTGACCAGACGGACGTGCTCTGCAAGGCTGCTAATATATATATGTGTGCCCGTAACATGGGCAGTGAGCCAGACGGCATGACCGCCGAGGCCATGAAGGAGGTGCAGGATGTGTTCAACCTGCCGAAGACCCGTCCGTGCTGACGGGTGCCTTGATGGCATGAATCTTCCCCTTCAGAGAGGAGCTCAAAAACGATGTCCCCGACATCGATTCGTCGGAGTCCCCGACTCCGACAGACCGATGTCGGGGACTCCGATTTTGGGGCGTTGAAACCGCTCTGTACATTTCTAACTAACAAAACTCCTATTTATGAAAAAAATCTTAGTTCTTTTATGTCTGGCGGCGGTGATGTCGTCGATGACTTATGCCCAGCGTATCCAGCAGAAGCTGGGTCGTGGTGTGGTGGCTGTGAACCGCACGGGAGGTCGTGGCGTGACTGCTGAAGGCGGACAGGGGTCGCTCATCTCGTGGCGCAAACTGGCACAGGAGCCTGAGGGCACGACATACAATGTCTATAAGCGTGCGGCAGGTGCTGAGTCGTACACGAAGATGAACAGCGCACCGCTGAAAAAGACCAATTATACACCTTCGAGCTTGGCGAACAACACGGAATATGCGGTGACTGCCATCGTGAACGGGGTGGAGGGTGAGATGAGTGCCCCCTTCCTCTATCGGACACAGGCTTGGCCTAATGTGTGGTTCAACTTTGACTTCGATGACAAGGTTATCAAGCGCAATGACTACCGCACCAAGTTTGTGTGGCCGATGGACTTAGACGGCAATGGCGAGGTGGATGCCGTGTTGGTGGACCGCCTGTTTGCTGGGGCAACCGAGGTTGACCCCGACTCGGAGGACACTGAGACTGCTGCCACCACTTCGCATAAGATTCAGGCGTATAAGCTGGATGGCACTTTGCTGTGGACGGTCGATATGGGACCGAACGTGAATATCTGTTCGGGGCAGAACGACATGGTGCTTGCCTACGACATCAACTGCGACGGCAAGTGCGAGGTGATTGTGCGTTCTTCGGACGGCACCCGCTTCTGGGACAAGGCGAACGAGACGTGGGGCAAGTATGTGGGCGGCAAGGACACGGGCGACATTGACGGCGATGGCATCATCGACTATCGCACACAGAACAAACGCAATCCTCCGTTTTATATCTCGGTCATTGATGGCGATACAGGTGCGGAACTGGCTTATAGTGAACTGAAGTACAGTGAACTGACCGAGGGAAATGGTGGCGACTCATACGGACGTGACAACCGCGCCAGCTACATGAGTGCTGGTTATGGCTCAATGGAAGGACACTATGCCATCGCTTATCTCGACGGCGTTCACCCTTCGCTCATCATGGAGTGTGAAGACCGTGACATCAACAAGTTACACCACGGCTATGTGCTGACGTGGGATTTCGACTGGGCGAATGGCAAGCCTTCTAATTGGCATCACAGCCATACTTGGGTGCGCAACCCTGTGCGTCCAGGGTGTGCAGAGTTCCACCAGATTCGTGTTCTTGACAGCGATGGTGACGGATGTGATGAGATGTGGGGTGGCGGCTATGGTGTGAACCCTGCGCAGAACCGCTTCACTTCTACAGGACTGGCTCATGGCGACCGCTTCATCATCAGTGACATAGACCCTGAACGCCCCGGCATCGAGGGCTATGCCATCCAGCAAAGTGCTTTGCTCGGTCAGTGTCTCTATGATGCTGGCACGGGCGAGCGTATCAAGGAGTGGTATCTGCCCTCCCTCTATGATGTGGGGCGTGGAGCGTGCATGGATGTGGACCCCAAGCATAAGGGATATGAGATTTACAGCTTTACGGACGACTATCTCTATGATTGTAAAGGCGACGCGACGGGGGAAACCCGCAGCCAGTGGGGCATCTCCACTTGCTTTGAAGGCTTGTGGTGGAATGGCGACCTGTTGCGCGAAGAACTGAGTTCTCCCGGTGGCAAGAACTATGGCACAAACATGATGGTGACTACCGTGAGGGGCAAGAGCCGACTGGTGGAGTTCTCTCAAGAGTCAAGCTGGGAAGCCGAAGGTGCGACGGGTACACGTCCTGCCTTCATGGGCGACATCATGGGCGACTGGCGCGAGGAGGTGATTCTTGCGAAGCAGAATGACAGCCACAGTACGGGGTTGGTGGGCTATACGACCAACTTGCCCACCGACTACAGCATCTACTGCTTGCAGCAGGACCCTCACTATCGTGGCGACTGCACCACTCGTGGCTACTATCAGCATCCCAACACGGGTTTCTACCTCGGTGTTGACATGCCGATGCCGCCACTTCCGCCTGTGCTGGAGGCTGACCTGCGCTATCAGTCGGGCGCATGGAGCGATGGTGCTGGTGGCTTCACGTCCTATGACCAGACAGCCAGTGTGGCATACGCTGATGGCATGAGTGTGATGTTCGACATCACTGGCAGTCATGCAGAGCCTGTCAGCATTACGGGCGAAGTGAAGCCCGGTGTCACTTATTTCATGAACCCTAAGAACAAGGACTATGTGCTGAACGGCAGCATTGGCGGTGAAGGCGTTGTGGTGAAGTCGCAATTAGGTACTGTCACTTTGAATGGCGACCTGAAGACGACGGGCACAACCATTATCAGCGAAGGTGTGCTGGCTGTGAACGGTGCTGTGACTGGTGCGCTGGAACTGCGTGCCAAAGGTACTTTAGCGGGCAATGCCGTGGTGAATGGCGATGTGACTTTTGAGGGTGGCTTGAACTATGAGGGCTGCCGCCTCTCTCCTGGTACTGCCGACGCTCCTTTTGGGGTGATGACCTTCAACAAGGACTTGACGCTCTCTGGCGATGTCTTTGTGGAGCTGAACTTGCAGTCTGAGGGGGCGGTGAAGAGCGACCTCGTGAAGGTGAACGGCAATTTGACCCTCAAGAAGACCAACACGCTGACGATTGTGTCATCGGAGGATGTGCCAGAGGCTGGTGAGTATGTGCTGATGGAGTGTACGGGCACGCTGACGGCTGATGCTAAGAACATCAAGGTGCGTGGTTTGGTGGGTCTGAACTATGCTGTCGAGGTGCGCGAGAAGCAGATTGTGCTGGTGGTGCGCGCCATGCGTACTCCTGCTGCCAACGTGCAGTGGACGGGTGCGGAGAGTGGCGATTGGGACTATCAGACCTGCAACTTCTTGCTTGGTGGCGAGGCGACTTCTTTCGTGACGGACGATGAGGTGGTGTTCCCCGAGGATGCTACGCAGCGCATGGTGACGCTGACCGACAAGATGGTGACAAAGGGTGTTCGTTTCACCCACACCAGCGGCACTTACACCTTCAAGGGTGAAGGCGGTTTCAGTGGCGATGCGGATTGGGTGATGAATGGCACGGGTGCTGTGGTGCTCAATGCGACCAAGAGCGACTATACGGGCAAGACTATTCTGAATGCTGGCACGGTGACAGTGAAGAACTTGGAGAAGGCTGGTACGGAAAGCTGCTTCGGCACTGGTTCTTCCATCCAGATTGGCAAGGCGACGCTGACCATCGACAACAAGAATGCGGCAACCGACCGCAGTGTGGTGCTGACCGACACTGCCACCATCAATGTGCCAAGCGGTACAGCCACTTTGCAGTCGGCGGTGTCGGGTTCGGGCGTGTTGGTGAAGAAGGGTAGCGGACAGCTCAACCTCAATTACGGTGGTGTCAACAACTATGCTGGCACGATTCTTCAGGCGGGCATTCTCTCGCAGGGCGCATGGCAAAGCACTTTCGGCAAGGCTACTTCACCCATCCATGTGACGGGTAACAGCACCATCCAAATCTACGACGTGAACAGCTCTTCGACCATGCCGAACTTCCAGAATGCCGTGACAATCGACGAAGGCAAGACCCTCACGTTCAATGTCGGTTCTCGTTGCTATATCCGTGGCTCGTTGCAGGGTGCAGGCACCATCAAGATGTCCTTCCCATACGTGCGTGGTGATGTCTATACCAATGTCGCCAACTTTNAAGGCACTTANGACNTNGTGACCAGCAACTGCCGTTTCGCTCAGGCGATGAACTTCGAGAAAGCCATCCTCAAACTGGAGAACGGAGCATACGCTGCGAGCTATAAGGGTGGTAGCGGTACGGAGCAGAGCTATACGCACAAGGTCGGTTCGCTGCAAGGCACTGGCACGATAGGTACAGGTGTTTGGAATGTCGGTTATCGTGGTGAGGATGATACGTTTGCAGGTGTGTTCAACGGTGCTGCTACCGTCAATAAGTATGGTGCAGGTAAGTGGACGCTGACGGGGGCTTCGGCTGGCGCGCTCAACATCTATGAAGGCGAGGTTGCTGCCAATACGACTTCGGATGCTGCCACGACAGGTACCATCACCGTGCGCAATGGTGGCTTGCTGACGGGTACAGGCAAGGTACAGAAGGTGACGGTGCAGAGTGGCGGCACGCTGGGAGCAGGCAAGTCGGCTACTGCGGTTGGCACTTTGACGGTGAACGGCACAGTGACGATGAATGCAGGTTCGACCTTGCGTGTTCGCACGAGATCTACCGCCGTTACCACCAGCAGCGATGCCATCAAGGCGGCTGGCAAGGTGACGCTCAAATCGCCGAAGATTGTGGTGTCGGAATTGAACGACTCATACACCTATGCTGACGGCGCTGTGCTGAAAGTCTTCACGGGCACTGGCGAAATATCCATCACTGGTGACATTACGATGGTGCCTGCTCAGCCAAGAGAGGGCTACCTCTGGGACACCAGTGCGCTGGCTACAGAAGGCGTGATTCGTGTGGTGGCTGACCCCGTGGGCATTCGTGAACTGTCTGTGGAGAATCTGACGGACAAGGATATCATTTATGATTTGTCAGGTCATCGTGTAAAGACGATAGTTCGTTCTGGTCTCTATGCCGTAAACGGAATTAAAGTATATATCAAGAAATGAAAAGAATCTTGACATGCTCATTGCTCGCTTGTGCCGTCTCTGCGATGGCACAGCGAGCTATCAACTTCAACGCTGATTGGCAGATGCGTGGCAAGACGGTCACGCTGCCCCGTGCATGGAACGAAGGTGAGGCATTCCGTGTCCCCATTGCAAATTTGTCCGACGACACGGTTCGCTATGTGAAGACTTTCACTGCACCCAAGGTTTGGAAGGGCAAGAAAGTGTTCATCGAGTTCGAGGGTGCGCGTCAGGCGGCTGAGGTGTGGCTGAACGGCAAGCATCTTGGGTTGCATGAGAACGGTGTGATGGCGTTCGGCTTCGATTTGACACCTTATTTATATATAGGGAAGGAGAATCGGCTGGAAGTGTTGACCGACAACTCTTGGTCGTACAAGGAGCGTGGTGCTGTTGCGGAGGGCGAGGTGCAGAAGGATGGCAACGGACTGCCTAACAATACGCTGGAGCCAGCTTCGTTCCAGTGGAACAACAAGAACTTCAATGCCAACTATGGCGGTTTGCCCAAGAATGTGCGGCTGCATGTGATGAATAAGCTCTACCAGACATTGCCGCTTTATTCGTCGCTCGGCACTACGGGGGTGTATGTCTATGCCACCGCCCACGATGTGCAGGGGCGTGCTGCCACCATTCATGCGGAGTCGCAAGTGAAGAACGAGACTGGTAAGGCTCAGTCGTTTGTCTATGAGGTGGAGGTCATCGACCGTGATGGTTCGTCGCTTGCCAAGTTTGCTTCTCCAGTAGTGACTATCGGCAAGGGTGAAACCAAGGTTGTTTCTGTCCAGCAGCGTGTCAGTGGGCTTCACTTCTGGTCGTGGGGCTATGGCTATCTTTACGATGTGAAGACGCGCCTGTCGGCAGTCAACGCCAAACGCTCAACGGTCGATGAAGCCATTACAACTACAGGCTTCCGCAAGACCGCCTATGAGCACGGCATGACGGTGCTGAATGACCGCCCCATCATGATGCATGGCTATGCCCAGCGTACAAGCAACGAGTGGCCGGGTGTGGGCATGAGTGTGCCTGCATGGCTCAGCGATTACAGCAATGGGTTGATGGTGGAGTCGGGCGGTAACTTGGTGCGCTGGATGCACGTTTGCCCATGGAAACAGGACATTGAGTCGTGTGACCGCGTGGGATTGATACAGGCGATGCCAGCTGGCGATGCAGAGAAGGATGTGACAGGTCGCCACTGGGAGCAACGGGTAGAGCTGATGCGTGATGCCATCATCTATAACCGCAACAATCCTTCCATCCTCTTCTATGAGTGTGGCAACAAGGGCATTAGCGAAGAGCACATGCGCGAGATGAAAGCCATTCGCGATGAGTTCGACCCTCATGGAGGACGCGCCATCGGTTGTCGCGAGATGCTGAACCATGACACCGCCGCAGAATATGGTGGCGAGATGCTCTATATCAACAAGAGCGCAGGGAAGTCCGTGTGGGCGATGGAGTATTGTCGCGATGAGGCTTTGCGCCGCTATTGGGACGATTGGTCCTATCCCTACCACAAGCATGGTGACGGTCCGCTCTATCGCGGTGACGATGCTTCGGCTTACAACCAGAATAATGACCAATTCGCTGTCGAGATGGTGCGCCGTTGGTACGACTACTGGCAGGAACGCCCTGGCACAGGTGAGCGTGTGTCGAACGGTGGCACGAAGATTGTCTTCTCCGACACCAACACCCACAACCGTGGCGAGAGCAACTACCGCACGAGTGGTGTGGTGGATGCCATGCGTCTGCCCAAGGACGCTTTCTTCGCCCATCAGGTGATGTGGAACGGATGGGTTACACCCGAAGCGTCGCAGACCTACCTTGTTGGGCATTGGAACTACCAGCCCGAAACCATCAAGCCTGTTTATGTGGTGTCCGATGCGCCTGTCGTAAAGCTATGTCTCAATGGTGCAGAGGTCGGCAAGGACTCGGTGGCTTATCATTTCTTGCATGTGTTTGACCATGTGGCGTATGAGCGAGGTACGCTTGTCGCCACGTCTTACGATGCCGATGGACGTGTGCTTTCGGCTGACACGTTGGAGACGGTCGATGAACCTGTAGCTTTGAAACTTACCAATATCCAAGACCATCAGCTTGTGGGCGACGGGGCAGATATGGCACTCTTGCAGGTGGAGGCAGTCGATGCACAAGGTCGTCGCCATCCGCTGGCACACCAGCAGTTGCAGTTCTCCATCGAAGGACCGATTGAATGGATTGGTGGTATTGGCAAGGACACTGACAACACCAACTGCATCCGCTCCTTGTCATTGCCGCTGGAGTGNGGTGTNAACCGTGTGCTNGTGNGCTCCACGGGAGGCGAANGNACGGCGGNGGNGAAAGTGGCTGCCNAAGGATTGGCAACGGCATCGCTCACCCTCGACGTGAAGGGCGATGCACAACCACGTCCGCAGGGACTGCTCACGCGGGGCGAGACTCCTCTGACTCCCTCTTATACCGACTTCAAGCAGACGCTTCACGTGAAGAACGTTGTAGCGGGTTGCAATCAGGAGACTGCTCACTGCTCCATCGACGATAGTGAGGATACCGAGTGGAAGAACGACGGGCGTGCCTCGACCGCATGGATTCGCTATGAACTCGAAGCCCCTGCGCAGGTGGATGAGCTGGTGCTGAAACTGACGGGATGGCGTAAACGTGAGTACCCCCTCCAAATCTTTGCCGACAACACGCTGGTGTGGGAGGGCAAGACCCCTGTCTCGTTGGGCTATGTCCACCTGCCGCTGCGACCTGTGCCTAACGCTTCGTCCATCACCATTCGTCTGAAAGGCACAGCCTCAGAGAACAACGAGTTCAGTAATGTCAAGGAACTGGCTGCTCCTGTTGCCAATGAACTGGACCTCTTCAAGGCCAAGGACGGTGACAAGGTGCGCAGCGAACTCCGTATTGTAGAGGTGGACTTCCTCCGACATCTATAGGTGCGCTTTCTCATACGAATGTGAGGGGGCAACAACGCATACACTTATCATGTTATGACATATAAAAGGGTAGGATTCTACCCTTTTATATGTCATAACATCATTTTTCCCCCTTAAAGTTTGGTTATATCGAAAAGATGTTCGTAATTTTGCAAACAACAAACAAATAGCGTATGCCCAAATTAAAAATAACACCAGAACAAGAACAACTTGCGAGGTTCGCAAAAGCGATGGGACATCCTACGCGTATAGCAATCTTGCATTTCCTTGCACAAAGGGACGAGTGTTTCTTTGGAGATATTCATGAAGTCTTGCCAATAGCTAAGGCTACTGTATCGCAACACCTTGGCGAACTGAAAGATGCTGGACTCATACAGGGCACTATTGAGCCTCCGAAGGTGAAGTACTGCATTAGTTCGGAGAATTGGGCTCTTGCCAAGCGGCTTTTCTCGAAGATGCTTGATGAGTGCTGTCCTTCAAAGAAAAATAGCTGTTGTTAAAGCTATTTTTTTATAAGTAATGTTCGTAATTAGGCGAAACACTAACAGTGTGTTAACAATAAAGTATTAACAATTAAAAAACAGTACAAAAGAATGAAGAAGATTCTGATGACACTCATCCTCATGATGGGGATGATGTCGTGCGGCAACAATGCGGACAATGCCGCACAAGCTAACACGCCTATTAAGGACCGTGTTGAAGTCATTTACTTTCATGGTAAACAGCGTTGCGCAACCTGCGTGGCGATTGAGAAGAACACAAAGGAAGTGGTCAACTTGGCGTTTGCTGACGAGTTAAAGAATGGCAAGGTCGTTTTCAAAACAGTGGACCTTTCCACGAAGGAAGGCGAGGCTCTTGCCGACAAGTATGAAGTTACTTGGTCCTCTCTCTTTGTCAATAAATGGAAAAATGGGAAAGAAATGCGGAGCAATCTGACAGAATTTGGATTTGGAAACGCACGAAGCAATCCAGCCTTTTTCAAGAAAGTCCTTTCCGATACAATCCGTTAATCGCTGAAATAATGGAGTATATTCAGACATTGCTTGATGATGGTTCGACTCCAGCATTCACCGCCTTTCTGTTAGGGCTGCTCACTGCCATCTCCCCTTGCCCTCTTGCCACAAATATCGCTGCGATAGGCTTTATCAGCAAGGATATAGAAGACCGACGCAGGATTTTCCGTAACGGAGTGTTTTACACCGTCGGTCGTGCCATTGCCTACACTGTCTTGGGCATCATCCTAATTATGGTGCTTAAAGAGGGTGCGAGCGTGTTTGGGATACAGAAAAGTATCACTAAGTGGGGTGAGCTTCTTGTTGGACCGATGCTTCTG
>WFLX010049330.1_pt1 | contig 29643 bp, 26 predicted proteins | sample 4967041 | NCBI WGS metagenome assembly WFLX01 (sample SAMN12857096, study PRJNA449069) | gut metagenome | isolation source: stool from male and female vole | host: Microtus ochrogaster | place: USA:Florida | collected 2017
TAAAGAAAAATTTTAGGAAAGTTCTAAAAATATTCTGAAAAATAAGAACAAAGAAGCTGCCACATCTCACAATGTGACAGCCTCGAAATGTATTTTATTTGCTTTAGCAAAAATCAGATTACTTAAGAGTAACCTTTGCGCCAACTTCCTCAAGCTTCTTCTTGAGTTCCTCAGCCTCTTCCTTGGATGCGCCTTCCTTAACAACCTTGGGAGCGCTCTCAACAAGATCCTTTGCTTCCTTAAGACCAAGACCGGTTACCTCACGAACCACCTTGATAACCTTTACCTTCTCACCGCCAACCTCGGTCAGCTCTACATTAAACTCAGTCTGCTCTTCTGCTGCTGCTGCGCCGCCAGCTGCCTGTGCAACTACAACGCCTGCTGCTGCAGATACGCCAAACTCTTCCTCGCAAAGTTTTACAAAATCATTTAACTCTAATACTGTCATCTCTTTGATAGCATCCAGAAGTTCCTGTGCTGATAATTTAGCCATTTTTATTTCCTCCATTTTCATTCATTTTTATTGTTTCGTTTTGTGTTTCTTATCTTCCTGCATTACTCTGCTGCAGGAGTTTCTGTAGCAGCTGCTTCTGCAGGAGCTTCCTCTGCTGCAGGCGCCTCCTCAGCTGCGGGAGCTTCCTCACCGGAAGACGCTGCACCCGCTGCGCCGCCTTTTTCTGCCAGCTGATTCATAACACGGGCAAAATTGGTGATAGGGCTCTGCAGGCTTCCAAGCATCTTGGAAAGCAGTTCGTCTCTGGAAGGAATGCTTGCAATGCTTGCCATTCCCTTGGCATCATATACATTTCCTTCTACCACGCCAGCCTTAATCTCCAGCTTATCCGCAGTTTTGGCAAACTGTGCCAGAACTCTTGCCGGTGCCGTTGCATCCTCAGTGGAGATAGCAACTGCGGTAGGACCCTCCAGATACGGAGTAAGGCCTTCAAACTCTGTTCCCTTGAATGCAAAATTCAAAAAAGTGTTCTTATAGACCTTGTAAGTGATTCCTGCCTCACGCAGATTCTTACGAAGCTTTGTGTCCTGCTCCACAGTAAGTCCACGGTAATCTACTACGACTACGGATTGCGCATCCTTAATGCTGGCAGAAATTTCATCTACGATGGGCTTTTTTAATTCAACCTTTGCCATTTTTAACCTCCTTATAGAATGGAGCCGAAAAAAATCTCCCTGAAGACTCAGAGAGACGAAGTAATCTTAATGAATATCTTCTCCTCGGCAGGACTTACGCCCGTCACTTACATGAAAGGCACCTGCTGTCTTCGGCTTGGTTTTATAACCTTTAGAATCATAACACAGGGGGAAGACAATTGTCAACCCCCTGTAACTTAAAATCTTTTGAATTTTTTAATACTTTGCAACACTCAGTCTGATTCCAGGTCCCATGGTGCTTGCCAGAGTGATGCTCTTCAGATACTGACCCTTTAATGCGCTGGGTCTTGCCTTTACAATGGCATCCATCAGAGCATTGAAATTCTCCTGCAAAGCTTCCTCTGTAAAGGATGCCTTTCCGATGGGAACATGCACGATGTTGGTCTTGTCAAGTCTGTACTCAATCTTACCAGCCTTGATTTCAGCAATAGCCTTTGCCACATCCATGGTTACTGTGCCTGCCTTAGGATTGGGCATCAGACCCTTGGGACCCAACACCTTACCAAGACGACCTACCACACCCATCATGTCCGGGGTAGCTACCACTACGTCAAAATCAAGCCAGCCGTCATTCTGAATCTTAGGAATCAGCTCCTCGCCTCCAACATGGTCAGCGCCGGCTGCCTCAGCCTCGTTTAACTTGTCTCCCTTTGCGAACACCAAAACCCTTACGGTCTTACCTGTTCCATTGGGAAGTACTACTGCACCACGAATCTGCTGTTCAGCATGACGTCCGTCACAGCCGGTTCTGATATGCACTTCAATAGTCTCGTCAAATTTTGCAGTTGCAGTCTTCTTTGCAAGCGCAATAGCCTCTTCCGGCTCATAAAGCGCCGCCCGATCTACAAGCTTAGAAACTTCATTATATTTCTTGCCATGTTTCATTCTTATTTTACCTCCTAGGTTCCAGCGACAATCTTAATTGTCTCCCAAATTATCGATTTTCTTCTCGTTTCTGTGCAGCTTTTTATACAATGCCGTCACTATTCTTCCACGGTAATACCCATGCTGCGCGCCGTTCCTGCAATCATGCTCATAGCTGCCTCAAGGCTTGCCGCATTTAAGTCAGGCATTTTGGTTTCAGCGATTTCCTGAATCTTTGCCTTGGAAATGGTAGCAACCTTTGTCTTGTTGGGAACGCCTGAACCGGATTTAATATTGCAGGCCTTCTTCAACAACACTGCTGCAGGAGGAGTCTTTGTAATGAAACTAAAGCTTCTGTCTGCATATACAGTAATAACGACGGGGATGATTACATCGCCCTTGTCTGCTGTCTGTGCATTGAACTGCTTTGTGAACTCAACAATGTTCACGCCGTGCTGTCCAAGTGCAGGACCAACTGGTGGAGCCGGTGTTGCTTTGCCGGCAGGAATCTGTAACTTGATATATCCTTCTACTTTCTTTGCCATTGTGGCACCTCCTATAATGTGGTAATTCGGCGCAGTTTCGGTCTTTTCACCGTCCTGCTCCCACTTTCTGCATGTGCCGCCGCTCATCGGCTGCACATATATTTATCCGGAATTTCTTCCGGAGAAATACCTGACTGAAATTAAAACAAAATTTAAAGTCTTCTGACTTCCGCAAAACTGATTTCCACAGGGGTCTCCCTGCCAAACAGTTCTACATTAATGGTAGCAGTCTGCTTGCCATAATCAAGCTTCTGCACCACGCCCACGGTATCCTTCCAGACGCCTGCCACCACGGCAATGCTGTCGCCTTCTGCAAAATCGATGGAAACCACATCCGCTTTGATGCCCAAGGGCTTCATCTCGGCTTCCGTCAAGGGAACAGGCTTACTTCCCGGTCCCACAAATCCTGTAACTCCGCGTGTGTTGCGCACAACGTACCATGTGTCGTCATTCATTTCCATATTGAGAAGCACATATCCGGGAAACATCTTTCTGGAAACCGTTTTCTTTGCGCCATTCTTGATTTCCACCACATCCTCCATCGGAACTCTGACCTCCAGAATCTGTTCTGCAAGGTGCTTGTTATTCTCAATGGTTTTCTCAATATTGGCTTTGACCTTATTTTCATATCCGGAATAGGTATGAACTACATACCACTTTGCCTCTGCCATACAATCACCCTCGCTCTACAAATTTATTAAGAACTGTACACCATATTGAATCACATAGTCAAGTACCGCTATAATGAGTCCCAATACGATGGATATTGCAACAACCACCAGGGATTGTTTCAATGTAGATTGTCTGTCCGGCCATGAAATCTTTTTAAATTCAGCCTTCACGCCTGAAAAAAAGCTGGGGCGTGCCTGCTTATCAGCGGAATCTCCCATAGTTTGACCTCCAAAAGATGATTATTTGGTTTCCTTGTGCAATGTATGCGTTCTGCAGAATCTGCAATACTTCTTGAATTCCATTCTATCAGGATGAGTCTTCTTATCCTTGGTAGTATTGTAATTACGCTGCTTGCATTCAGTACATGCTAAAGTGATTTTTGTACGCATTTGTCTACCTNCACGNATTTTCNNATCATAAAATTTANACATANAAAAAAGACCTAAATCTCATCTCGCTTGTTTACTATAACATAGATGTGAATTTGAGTCAATGGTTTTTTCACGAAAATTAAGATTGAATGTAACAGTCCAGCCAAGGAGTGCCCTCACTAGTGCTGAACTGTTACAATTGAAATGTTATGTTTATCGCCTTGCAAGCTCAAGCGTGCGCCCTTCTTGATATAAGCGCAGGATTTGGGCACCGTCACGCTCTAATATATAAAGCTTGCCGTCGCAGACAATTTCCTGACCGCAGAGGATGTCTGGATTCCGGCGGCACAGCTCCTGCATAATCTCTCTGCAAAGAGTTTCTTTTCTTTGGGTTTCCGTAAAAAGACCAATTGCCATGGTTTCTTTGTCCAATTTTGTCAAACTTACCAGGCACCAAGTATCTGTGCTGTCAGAGAATGCAACCGCTATGATGTCTTCCAGACGCCGAACATAGGGATATACACCGTTCATGACCATATAGTGCTCCGTGAAAAAGCAGGCAATGTGATTATCAACTGCAGCATTTGGAGTCCGGCAGGTAACAATCGTAACAGACGGAGAAGCCAGCTCACGGTCTATCTGCTGCAGTTCTCCCTCCGAATAACCGGTCTGCTCCTGATAATACGACATCCAAGAAGCCGTTCTCTTGCGTTTCATCAGGATACCAAATACAACCAGCAAAACTCCGGGCACTGACAGGAGAATGGATGTAACAGCCCCTGCATTTGCTATCAGACCAAGAATCGTAATGGGAAGTGTAAAAACCAAAAGGACAATTCCCCCGGCAATCATGCCTTTTCCTGCGCCTACGCTGCTGCGTATGGATTTTAAGATGCTTTCATTTCCTTTCTTCATCATATTTTTATAGAGTTTGTGTTCTGTGGATGCGATCATATGTTATTCCACGCTCCTTTCTTAATTTAACATAACAATCTATGCTTCTTGACGCTTTCGGTTTTTAATCAACAAAAATGCGCCAATCGCGGTGGCAACCAAACCAGCCACAAGGCTGCCCAAGGGGATACCGGGATGCAAGAGTACCTGCTGCATATAATTGTCGTTTTTGTCACACAAATATTCAGCATTCAGACTTAGCATATTCCGGCCTTCGGCATCAGCGTACTTGCTGCCATATACGGAATAGAAAGAATCCGCTGCAAAGGGAAGATCCTCCAAATATTGCATTTGAAAGTATCCGCTTGTGGTCAGGCTGAGCTCATCTTCAAAACGAGTCGATAACCTGATCTGCTCTGCCAGACGTTCATTTCTGCCGGGCGTAAAAGAAATGATCCATTCGTTTTGATCACAATCAAGAAATTTTGCAATACAGTAAATCTTGTCATCGTCAGCATTCTTTCTTGTGCGCAAAATCTGCAATTTTTCTATATAATAAACTTTTACAGGATAATACTGTTTCCCGGCTTTTACCTCGTCTCCGTGTATTTCACTCACATTGGCTACATGGAACGGAAGAATCCATAAAAGATATAGCAAAAAAGCCGGACCAAGTAAAATCAGGACTTTTCCCCTGTGAAGATCACTGTGTTTCTTTTGGTCACGAGAGAAATTCTTTTTATATTCTTCATAACTGTTTTCGCTCATAAAATGCAATACTCCCTGATCTTTATAAGCAATAAATGTANTTACCTCCGCATGGCNGCCATCCTNAATCGGGAAGGCTGCCACNCAGANGTCAGAATCTACACTTACTATTTAATACTATNNATAACAATACCTATTTCAATACTACCTTATCCAGATGCCNGANTTCATCCACATATTCCTGNATGGTTCTGTCGGAANTAAACTTGCCGGAGCATGCCACATTCAAGATAGCGCTCTCTGCCCAGCCAGCTTCATTCTTGTAAGCTGCCTCCACTCTCTTCTGAGCCTCTGCATAAGACTTGAAATCCTTTAAGATAAAGTAGGTATCAGCCTTTGAGGAGGACTGCGTATTCAGCAGAGAGTTATACAATGTGCGGAACAGCTCAGGGTCATTTGGTGAATAAAATCCATTGATAAGCTGCATCAGCACCTTGCGGATATCCTGGTCCTCGTTAAAGATTTCCATGGGATTGTATCCGCCATAATTCTCATAACGGATTACTTCATCGGAACTCAAGCCAAAGATAAATGCATTTTCCTCGCCCACTTCTTCTACGATTTCCACATTTGCGCCGTCCATGGTGCCAAGGGTAAGGGCTCCGTTTAACATAAACTTCATGTTGCCCGTGCCGGAAGCCTCTTTGCTGGCGGTAGAAATCTGTTCGGACACATCTGCTGCCGCAAAAATAATCTCAGCATTGGACACATTATAGTTTTCGATAAATACTACTTTAATCTTGCCGTCTATGGAATCATCATTATTGATGACATTCGCTACGGAGTTAATCAGCTTAATAGTCAGCTTGGCATTGTGATAACCTGCTGCAGCCTTTGCACCGAAGATAAATGTTCTGGGGAAGAAATCCATATCCGGATGCTCCTTCAACTCATTGTAAAGATACATTACATGAAGGATATTTAACAGCTGCCTCTTGTACTCATGGAGACGTTTTACCTGTACATCAAAGATGGAACGAGGATTTACCTCAATACCGTTGTGCTCCATAATGTATTTTGCAAGGCGTACCTTGTTCTGGTACTTGATATTCATGAACTCCTGCTGTGCCTTCTCATCTGTAGCATATACTTTCAGTCTGCTAATCTGAGGCAGGTCTGTAATCCAATCATTTCCTATATGATCAGTCACCCAATCTGCCAAAAGAGGATTGCCATGCATCAGGAAACGTCTCTGGGTAATGCCGTTGGTCTTATTGTTGAAGCGCTCAGGATACATCTCATAGAAGTCCTTAAGCTCCTGCTTCTTCAAAATCTCTGTATGCAGACGAGCCACGCCGTTTACGGAATAGCCTGCCACGATTGCCATATTGGCCATCTTTACCTGACCGTCATAAATAACTGCCATCTTGCGGATTTTATCCTGCACATCCACGCCGGGCACATCTCTGTACTTATTTTCAATCTCGATGATAAAGCGGCGGTTGATTTCTTCCACAATCTGGTAAACTCTGGGAAGCAGTCTGGAGAACAGCTCAATGGGCCACTTTTCCAATGCTTCTGCCATAATGGTATGGTTGGTGTATGCACAGGTCTTGGTGGTAACTTCCCACGCTTCCTCCCATGTCAGATAATAATCATCCATCAGCACACGCATCAGCTCTGCAATTGCCACGGTGGGATGGGTATCATTTAACTGAAAAGCCACCTTCTCGTGGAATTTGCGGATATCCTTGTGCTTTCTCATGTACTTCTCCACAGCTTCCTGAACAGATGCTGAAACAAAGAAATACTGCTGCTTTAAGCGCAATTCTTTACCTGCATAGTGATTATCATTGGGATAAAGTACTTCCACAATATTTCTTGCAAGGTTCTCCTGCTCCACAGCCTTATGATAATCGCCCTTGTCAAAGGAATCCAGCTGGAAGCACTCCACGGACTCCGCATCCCAGATACGCAGGGTGTTTACAATGCCGTTGCCATAACCCACAATGGGGAAATCAAAGGGGATTGCCCTCACTGACTGATAGCCTTCCTGAGAAAACACATTTCTGCCGTTCTCATCCGTATGAACACTTACATAACCGCCGAATTTCACGATTTTTGCATACTCCGGTCTGCGCAGTTCAAAAGGATTGCCGTCAATCAGCCAATTATCCGGCACCTCAATCTGATAGCCGTCGCGAATCTGCTGTTTGAACATACCATAACGATAACGAATGCCGCAGCCATATGCCGGATACCCCAGCGTTGCCAAGGAATCCATAAAGCAGGCTGCCAAACGGCCCAGACCACCGTTGCCTAATGCTGCATCCGGCTCCTGATCCTCCACCATATTTAAGTTTAATCCCAATTCCTCCATGGCATCTTTTACTTCCTTGTATGCCTGCATATTAATCAGGTTGTTGCCCAGAGCTCTTCCNATCANAAATTCNATGGACATATAATACACGGTTTTGGCATCCCTTTTTTCGTATTCCTTCTGTGTATTCATCCANTTTTCTACAATCTGATCCTTGATGGCATAGGACACTGCCTGAAAAATCTGCTGTGGAGTANCCTCCTCCAATGTCCTGCGGTATAATGTCTTTACATTATATTGGACACTTCTCTTAAAAAGTTCTTTATCAAATTTAACTTTACCGCTTACTGTTCCGGCTGCATTTNNACTGCCTGAGTTGCCCNNTTTTCCTGTCTTTCCGGTGTTTCCGGTACTATTGATTGCATTCATAATGTTTTTCACCATNCTTCTCCTTTCGTTCCCTCATGTTGNAACTACTTTTTCATTATATCAAAGATTGCCTTTTCTGTAAACTAAAAGCTGACATCGTTTTACAATCTGTTCTACGATGCCAGCTTTCAAACAAGCGTTTCTATACCTTTCAGAACTATGAGATTCTTTCCAACGCAATCACAACCCGTTCTCCGTTGATGTCCTCCCATTCCTTTGCCACTGCAAAATCTTTTCCTGTTGTCAGTTCCTCTGCAAGAACCTTGCCGGAGATAGTCTGCTCGTTGCGGGATGCGATGTCAGCTAATTTTTCGTTGCCATTTACAGACACTCTGATGTGATCCATCACTTCAAAGCCCGCATCCTTACGCATGGTCTGAATCTTACTGATAATCTCATTGACAAAGCCTTCCTCAATCAGTTCCGGGGTCAGGTTGATATCCAGCACCACGGTCATCCGGTTATCTTCCTGAGATACATAGCCATCCTTCTTTGCCATATCGATAAGCAGGTCATCCTTTGTCAATTCCACAGCCGTGCCGTCAATGTCAAAGCTCAATTTTCCCTCTGCATTCAATTTATCCATTGCAGCATTTCCATCCAAGGCAGCAAGGTATTTTTGAATGCCTCCCAGCTGTTTGCCGTACTTAGGGCCTACGGTGCGAAGCTNGGGCTTAAAGGTATAGGAAGTGAATTCNCTCACNTCATCTGNAAAGATTACCTCTTTNACATTTAACTCATCTTTAATAATATCCGTGTAAAAGACATCCAACGCCGTATTCTGCGCCTTGATATACATTTTGGCAATGGGCTGGCGGTTCTTGATTGCGGCGTCATTACGGCAGGCACGGCCCATGACTACCACCTCCAGCACCTCTTCCATATCTTCTTCCAGCTTCTTATTGATATAAGCCTGCTCCACTGCGGGGAAGTCACACAGATGAATGCTTTCGGGCGCATTCTTATCAATACTTCTCACCAGACTCTGATAGATATCCTCTGTCATAAAAGGAATCATGGGAGCTGCCGCTTTGCTGATGGTCACTAATGCAGTGTACAGAGTCATATAAGCATTGATTTTATCCTGCTCCATGCCCTTTGCCCAGAAACGCTCACGGCTTCTTCTCACATACCAATTACTCATCTCCTCCACAAAATCCTGCAGAGCCTTTCCTGCCTCGGGAATCCGGTACTTGTCAAGGTTTTTGTCCACTTCGCCCACAACCGTGTTGAGTTTGGACAAAAGCCACTTATCCATGATGGGCAGCTTATCATATTCCAACTGATACTTTGTGGCATCAAAATCATCAATATTGGCATACAACACAAAGAACGTGTAAGTATTCCAAAGCTTATCCAAAAACTTGTGCTGTCCCTCCATCACTAACTTGCCGGAAAAACGCTTGGGCAACCAAGGTGCGGAACAAGTATAAAAATACCACCGAATGGCATCTGCGCCATATTCTTCCAATGCATCAAAAGGATCCACTGCATTGCCCTTGGTCTTGCTCATCTTCTGGCCGTTCTCGTCCTGCACATGACCCATTACGATAACATTCTCATAGGGTGCCTTGTTAAACAACAGGGTGGACTCGGCTAACAGGGAATAGAACCATCCTCTGGTCTGGTCCACGGCCTCGGAAATGAACTGCGCCGGGAATTGGGCTTCAAACAATTCCTTATTTTCAAAAGGATAATGATGCTGTGCAAAAGGCATTGCGCCGGAGTCAAACCAGCAGTCGATTACCTCGGGTACACGCTTCATCTGCTTGCCGCATTCAGGACAAGGAATAAGGATTTCATCAATATAAGGACGGTGAAACTCCACTGTCTTTGCCTTCTCGTCACCGCTGAGATTGTACAGCTCTTCCCTGCTGCCTATGGAATGCATATGCCCGCATTCACATTCCCAGATATTTAACGGAGTACCCCAATAACGATTGCGGGACACGCCCCAATCCTGAATATTCTCCAGCCAATTTCCGAAACGGCCCTCGCCGATGGAAGGCGGAATCCAATTAATCGTCTGATTGTTGCGAACCAAATCATCCCTCACTGCAGTCATCTTGATAAACCAAGATTCTCTCGCATAATAAATGAGAGGTGTGTCACATCTCCAGCAGAAAGGATAATCATGCTCGAATTTGGGTGCGGAGAACAGCTTGCCCTCCTTGTCCAAATCCTTCAGGATATCCGGGTCTGCATCCTTCACAAATTTGCCTGCATAGGGTGTCTCAGAGGTCATTTCACCCTTGCCGTCCACAAACTGTACAAAGGGCAGGTCATACTTTCTGCCCACCTGAGCATCGTCCTCACCAAAGGCAGGAGCAATGTGTACAATACCTGTACCATCTGTCATTGTGACATATGTGTCACAAGTTACATAATGTCCTTTTTTGTTCTGCTTTGCTGCAGATTCCCCTGCACAGGCAAAGAGAGGTTCGTATTCTTTGTATTCCAAATCTTTTCCGGTATAGGTCTCCAACACTTCGTATGCTGCCTGAGCTTCGGAATCCTTGTTATTTTCAGCCAAAGCGCCCAGCACCTTGTCCAATAATGCCTGGGCCATATAATAGGTGTAACCATCCGCAGCCTTTACCTTGACGTAAGTTTCCTCCGGATTGACACAGAGTGCCACATTGGAGGGCAGTGTCCAAGGGGTTGTGGTCCATGCCAGAAAATAAGCATCTTCTCCCACTACCTTAAAGCGCACTACCGCAGAACGCTCTTTTACCGTCTTATAACCCTGTGCCACCTCATGGCTGGACAGGGGAGTTCCACAACGGGGGCAGTAAGGCACAATCTTAAAGCCTTTATACAAAAGCCCCTTATCCCAGATGGTCTTTAACGCCCACCATTCAGACTCAATAAAATCATCATTGTAAGTTACATAGGGATCATCCATATCCGCCCAAAAACCTATGGTATTGGAAAAGTCCTCCCACATTCCCTTATATTTCCACACACTTTCCTTGCACTTGGTGATAAAGGGATCCAGACCATATTCTTCTATCTGCTCCTTGCCGTCAAGTCCCAGAAGCTTTTCCACTTCCAGCTCCACCGGCAGTCCATGGGTATCCCAGCCCGCCTTGCGGGGAACCATATAGCCTTTCATGGTGCGGTATCTGGGAATCATATCCTTGATGGTACGGGTCTCCACATGTCCAATATGGGGTTTGCCGTTGGCGGTTGGCGGTCCGTCATAGAAGGTGTAAGTCTCGCCGCCCTCTCGCTGTTCCATGCTCTTTTTGAAAATGTCATTCTCCCGCCAGAACTTTTCTACTGCTTTTTCCCGTTCTACGGTATTCAGATTTGCAGATGTCTGTTGATACATTGTATTCTTCCTTTCTGTTTAGGTTACTAAAAAAGCTCCGCCCTGTAATAGGGCGAAGCTTTATGCTCGCAAACCACCTGTTACAACATACTTCCCAAATGCGGATTGAAAAAGTTTAGTTTCCGTTTTATGGGAGTTATATGGTTTCCGATAACGCCGGAACTGCGTTCAAAACTACTTGTTTCCTTTCGCTTTGACTGCTCAGAAGTGATTTTCCCTGCGGTCCTACTCGCACCGATCTTTCACCATCNCNGGCTCGCTTTGCCTTTTGGGNGNCNGATACTCTCTTCATCATTGCATTTTTGTATATTGTTGCCTCAATCTTTTATTATAATATATCGACAGGCTTGAAATTGTCAAGTTCCAAAATAATAAATCATAATAAATCATTGCTCCCTTTTCAGATTGTGGTTGCTGATGCTCCGCTTCCCCAATTCTTCGTCAAAGCGCCAGGAGGGGCGGCTATTCATGACAGATAGCTGCCCAATAAACCGAAAGCTATTTTAGGGATATTTCTATTCCAATTACTCCAAATTGACTTTGCTTTTCTTTAGAGTAATATAATTCCATATCATCAGGTGATGCTGTGTCTATATTCTCTTCATTGTAACCGCATTTCAAAAGCGGTAAATTATCATAAAGTTCCGCAAATGATGCAAATACAAACAAATCCTTAACAATAACATGTAGAGTATCATTTGTATCTTCGGTATTAACAAAAATAATAGTATCGCCAATAGAAATATTTTTTCTCTTATCATCATATAAGCGAAGTTCTATAGTTTTTCGTCCTTTTCTCATTTCTTTTAATGGAGAAGGATTCAAATTCATTATATGCTCCTTCATATTTGCGTCTCCTTCTTAGAAATCCCAATTTATTGGCCTGAATATTATCATAAGGCATCCGGCAAAGTCAATATGGATTGTTGAAACTACCGAAGATACAANTGATACTCTAACAACCATTATCTTAAATGAGACAATCATTGTCTTGATTTACATATATGTGTTTGCTATAATATCGTTATGGGTACTGCCATAACGGTAGGCGGTTAGTCCTTCTACGGAGGACTGTGACCTCCGATTACATAGAAATCTGTTTACAGAAATTGATAATCAGGAGGATTTTGCATATGATCACCATCGAAAGCTTAATTGCAGTTATTAGCTTATGCTTGACCTGCTTTAGTCTCGGCTATTCGATTGGTAAGAATAGCAAGACACAAAAATAACCGCCCTGTCTGCAAACTTAGCGGTTATTCTTGTATCACTATAAATGCGGACTAACCGTCTATCGGCAGTACCTTTTATGCAATTATCTTACCACTTATTTATAGTGATGTCAATTTATTTGACTATTTGATTTCACCCTGTTCTTTTTTGTCCTGCAAAAGCAGCCCCTATAATATTTCCCTACACAATCTTTTCCACAAGTGCCAATCAATATTCCTCTGCAATATCAATTTCTTCCTGCTCAGCCTCTGCGGTAGTATGCAGATACGGCGTTTTATGCAGATAGGTCAGCCAATAACCAAAGCCTACAATGCCCGCTCCGCCTACAATATTTCCCAAAGTCACGGGCAGCAGACTTCCAAAGAGGAATCTCCCCCAGGTCAGTCCTTCCGCTACAATGCCATACTCTGCGGAGGCAAGAAGCGCCGCAACGCCAAAATACATATCTGCAATACTGTGTTCAAAGCCGCAGAGCACAAACACAAATACCGGCCAGAAGCTGGTGAGCAGCTTACCCGAAACCTCCTTCGCCGCAAAGGACATCCATGTGGCGATACACACCAAAATATTGCAGAGAATACCCCTGATAAAACCTTCTGCAAAAGTCAAGTCCGTCCTGGCCTTTCCTGCATTGACAATGGACTGAGCCAGATTTCCCCCAAACAACTCGGGAGTATGCCCATACACTACCAGCGCTGCCACCAAAGCAGCTCCCAAGAAATTACCCAGATAGACAAAAAGCCAATTCTTCAACATCTTAGGTATTGTTACCTTCTTTTCCAGCGCGGCAATAATAATCAGCATATTGCCGGTAAACAGCTCGCTTCCGGCAATCAGAACCATTGCCATTCCCGCAGGAAATACCGCCGCTCCAAGAAGCTTTGACGCAGACGGCGATGTGATGGTGCTTGAGGCCGTAGTGGAGGCAATGCCGGCAAAACCGATAAATAACCCTGCCAGAAAACCCAGCAGTACCATTTTATAAATAGACAAGTTGACCTTGTGAATTCCTACTTCAATATAATTTCTTGCAATCTCTAAGGGTGAGTGCATACCATACCTCCTTTTCGGCTACGCGCCAATCTGATTCTACATTACGAAGTAAAATCATTATACCATGTGCGCAGAAAATCAAGCGGCTGCGAAGCAGACATTTGATTTTCAAGCCATGGATAAAGCTTGGTATAATGCCCCACAAAGTGCTCTTTGCTTTGTGGGGGCAAGACAGCATAAGCTGTCTTGAATTTTACGAAGTAAAATCATTATACCACCTTAACAGAAATTATGCAATTTATCTGCGCAGACATTCCAAGGGCATTGACTTTTCTACGGTCTGCAGATAAACTTTTAAGAAAATGGATATCCTTAAATCAACCACACAGTTTCAGCAAGAATGGAGATTATCATGGGAANTTCAGCAGGANTCATNGTACCCCACCCNCCGCTCATCATACCCGATGTAGGCGGTGGTGAGGNAAAGAAAATTCAGAAGACTATCGATGCATACCATAGAGCAGCGGAGATCATAGGCCGTCTGCAGCCGGAGACCATCGTGCTCCTTTCCCCGCACCAGACTATGTATACGGACTATTTCCACATATCTCCCGGACAGAGTGCACGGGGGGATTTCGGGCAGTTTCGGGCGGGAAATGTTTCTTTGGAAACCACCTATGACACGGAATTTGTCCGCGCGCTGTGCGAAACTGCGGAGGCGGCAGGTATACAGGCGGGGACGCTGGGAGAGCGGGAGAAAAAGCTGGATCATGGCACCATGGTGCCCTTGTACTTTGTGAATCAATACTGGACGGGATACCGTCTGGTGAGAATCGGTTTGTCAGGATTTTCCCTGTCGGCCCATTACCGATTGGGACAATGTATTAAAACTGTGGCGCAGGCTCTTGGACGAAACACAGTATTGATTGCCAGCGGCGATTTGTCCCATAAGCTGAAGGAGGACGGCCCTTACGGATATCAGGAAGAGGGTCCCGCCTATGATATGCGGATTATGGATGTAATGGGCAGGGGCGCTTTCGGGGAGCTACTAGAATTTTCGGAGGATTTCTGCGAGAAGGCTGCAGAGTGCGGACATCGCTCCTTTACCATTATGGCGGGGGCTTTCGATGAGANTGNGGTGGAAGCAGAGNAACTTTCCTATGAGGGACCTTNCGGGGTGGGATATGGCATCTGCACTTATCAGCCCGGNGGCCACGATGAGACACGCAATTTCTTGAAACAGTACGAAGAAAAGGAGCGGATACGGCTTCTTGCCCTGCGGGAACAGGAAGACCCCTATGTCAGGCTGGCAAGACACACCATCGAAACATTTGTGGGTACAGGGAAGCTTCCTGAGATGCCTCAGGGGCTGCCGGAGGAATTATATCACACCAGAGCCGGCGCGTTTGTATCCCTGAAGGAGGATGGAAGGCTCAGAGGCTGTATCGGCACGATTCAGGCAGTCCGCGGTTCTCTGGCAGAAGAAATTATGCACAATGCCGTCAGCGCCTGTTCAGAGGACCCCAGATTTTCTCCTGTGGAAGCCTGGGAAGTGGAGCGGCTGACAATCAGCGTTGATGTGCTGGGGGAGAAGGAAAAAATCTCCTCGCCCGAAGAACTGGATGTGGTGCGGTACGGAGTCATCGTGACCAAGGACGCAAGGCGGGGACTGCTGCTGCCGAATCTGGAGGGCGTGGACACCGTGGAGCAACAGATTGCCATTGCCAAGCAGAAGGCGGGAATCAAAGCCCATGAGAGTGTGGAGTTGGAACGGTTTGAAGTAATACGGCACCATTAGAGACAGGAGTTTATTTTGCGATGAAAACAATATGTCAGGTATGTATGCATCACTGCGCGTTGGAGCCCGGACAGACGGGGCTGTGCGGAGCCAGAAAAAACCAGGGCGGGGAAATTATCTGCGACAATTACGGACAGATTACCTCCATAGCGCTGGACCCCATTGAAAAAAAGCCGCTGCGGGACTTCCATCCCGGAAGCATGATNNTGTCCGTGGGGAGNTATGGCTGCAACTTAAGGTGNCCNTTCTGNCAGAATCATGAGATNTCCATGGCGGACANGGGAGNCCTTGANNCNGAATATGTNTCTCCCANACAGCTTGCGGNCANGGCGCTTNCTCTGGAANGAACAGAAAAANGCAGGNAACATCGGNGTAGCNTANACCTANAANGAACCNCTNGTGGGNTGGGANTTTGTCCGCGATACGGCCCGGCTGGTAAGGGAATATGGCATGGTAAATATCCTTGTGTCCAACGGCACCGCCTCGCAGGAGGTGCTTGATGAGCTGCTGCCCTGGATGGACGCCATTAACATTGATTTGAAGGGCTTTCGGCAGGAATATTATGAGAAGCTTGGCGGGGATTTGGAGACAGTCAAAACCTTTATCGCCAAAGCGGCGGAAAGCTGCCATGTGGAGCTGACTACTCTGATTGTGCCGGGGGAAAACGATTCCCTTGAGGACATGGAGGAGCAAGCCAAATGGATTGCCGGTATACATCCTGCAATTCCCCTGCATATCACCCGTTTTTTCCCGAGGTACCGCATGCAGGACAGAGATGCCACGGATGTGGAGCAGCTGTACCGCCTGGCCCGGACGGCCGAAAGGTATCTGAAAAAGGTTTATGTGGGAAATGTGTGAACTAACTCCTGCCACCTTTTATTCTCTTTCAAAAAGTCACAGCTTTCTTCATCCCTAAAGCAGTCCATCAGATTCTTTTTTAACCCTGCCACAAATTCTTCTCTTACCTCTTTGAATTCCATATGTTCATAGAGCGGGGATTTACGAAAATCGTAGATAGAATCCACATTGGAAAGCAATTCCTCCATGATTTGAACCACGGTCTCTTCATCCTTTTCTAAAGTTGCAAGGTCAAGTCTGTTTGAAATTTCATGATATTTTCCCATCTCAAAAAATCGCGCCATTTCTTCCTGTTTGCTCACAATCATATGGGCTCTTTCCATATCCTGATTCCGTACTGCCAGACTATACATCCCATATAAAATAAAACCCATCATATTATGCTGTTCAAACAACAATTCCTCATATGCTTTATACGCTTCCTGTATGCGGTTTGTCTCGCCGTAAAGCTGTGCCAGCTTTCGCTTCCGCTCCGGGTTCTGCTCTGAAAAATAGTTCAGACATTCCTCTGCTTTATCATACTGTTTCTTTCGCATATAAAAACCGAATAGGGAATCTGCCGCATGACTGCGCATTTCCTCATTCTCGCTCTCCAACACACGGACATACAGGGAATACACATACTCCTCATATTTGTCCGATTCAGGAAGTTTTTGTATGACGCACTGAGCGTCCAGAATCACTGCAAGCTGCCAAATCAGCAATTCACAGTCTGGGTATTTCTCCAGCTTTTTCTTTGCCCACAAAAATGCTTCCTCATAAGGTTTTTCCTTCAACATGGCATCCAATTCACAGACAATTCCATTAATTTCTTCCGCCGTCAATTCCTTTTGAAAAGACAACAGCGTATCTAAAGAAATATCTAACAGCCTTGCAATGGGTCCAAGCAGCATAATATCAGGATAAGAATTTCCCTTTTCCCATTTATTGACTGCCGGAGCCGTCACTCCTAGCCACTTTGCCATTTCCTCCTGTGTCATATTTTTGTTTCTTCTATGTTTTCTGATTGTTTCACCTATCTGCATATCAGACTCCTCCTTTACTGATTTCAGCATACCAGAGAAATAAAAAGTCCGCAACAGAGCCGTAGTTAATTATCGGGAAATAAAATTAATTGTAGGTAAATGGCGTCAAAAAATTCTTTATGAAAAAATATTGCTATAACTTCCTGCGGGTACTATAATCAAACTATATTTTCAGTTTCACCAAATATCAAAGGAGGATGCGTTATGGGATTATTTGATTTATTCGGAGGTTCCAAAAGTGATCCTGCAGATTCTCTTCCGCAGAACGATGCCGAGAAATGGACTGTGGGCATCTATGCTCTGTGGTCAGAATACTGCGGAGGCTCTTACAAATACTTTGGCGGTTATGAGAAAAACCGTTCCAATGCCAGCATGGCAAGGGGCGTGCTGAACCGCGATTGGGCCGTTACCAACAAGCAGGGCGTTGTAGAAACTGTTGATTATCTGATTGCAGAAAAAAACAATACCGGCGACCAAGAAAAGAAGGCGGCTTTTAATTATGGCTGTGCAGCCAATATTGCGGCAAGAGGATATCNGGGAGGACATTTGTCCAANGAAGAATTGNTGGCCGAGTCTTCCAAGATTGCCAAGGNCATNCGCGCCAAATNCNATTNCTNGAANGNATTTGCGGAGCAGTACATCGAAGGCGTGGGAATGGAAAGCGGCATTGCTGACAAAAAGGCAGAATTTGCGGCGATTTATGAAAGAATTTCCGCTCTGTCGGATGGACCTTACACTGTAGATTGGGAGACACCTGTTTAAAGAATAAGGAGGAATAATGGACAGACAGAATTTGACTTTGCTTACCGACCTTTATGAACTGACTATGATGCAGGGATATTTCAAAAACAAGGACCGCAACGAAACGGTTATCTTTGACGCTTTTTTCCGCAATAATCCCTGCGGTGGCGGCTACTCCATCTCTGCCGGATTGGAGCAGCTGATTCAATATATCAAAGAACTTCATTTTGACAAGGAAGATATTGACTATCTGGCATCTCTGGGCATTTTTGATGAGGATTTTCTGGAATATTTGAGCACTTTCAAGTTTTCCGGTGATATCTATGCCATTCCGGAAGGAACGGTGATGTTTCCCAGAGAGCCAATGGTAAAGGTGGTTGCGCCCATTATGGAGGCCCAATTGGTGGAAACCGCTATCTTAAACATCGTCAACCACCAAAGTCTGATTGCCACCAAAGCCGCAAGAGTCTGCTATGCAGCCCGCGGAGACGGAATCATGGAGTTCGGTCTGCGGCGTGCTCAGGGACCTGATGCGGGAACTTATGGCGCAAGGGCAGCAGTCATCGGCGGCTGCATCGCCACCAGCAACGTGCTTGCCGGACAGCTTTTTGACATTCCCGTAAAGGGAACCCATGCCCATAGCTGGATTATGAGTTTCCCGGATGAATACACTGCTTTCAAGACCTATGCGGATATGTACCCCAGCGCCTGCATTCTGCTGGTGGATACCTATGACACCCTCAAATCCGGCGTTCCCAATGCCATCAAAGTATTTACGGAAATGCGCGAAGCGGGTATTCCCCTCACATTTTATGGCATCCGCTTAGACAGCGGCGACTTGGCTTACCTGTCCAAGAAAGCCCGCAAGATGTTGGATGCTGCCGGTTTCCCGGATGCGGTCATCTCCGCCTCCAACGATTTGGATGAATTTTTGATTGACAGCTTAAAGGCACAGGGCGCTACCATCACCTCATGGGGCGTGGGCACCAATCTGATTACCTCCAAGGACAATCNTTCCTTTGGCGGTGTGTACAAGCTTGCTGCCATTCAGGATGAGAACGGAACCTTTNTCCCCAAGATTANGCTTTCCGAAAACTCCNAGAAAGNCACCAATCCCGGCGACAAAATCATCTACCGCATTTATGAAAAGGAAAGCGGGAAGATTAAGACTGATTTAATCTGTCTGGCAGACGAAGTCTATAACGAGGCCGAAGATTTGCTGCTCTTTGACCCCTTGGAGCCTTGGAAAAAGACCAAATTAAAGGGCGGCACCTACACCATCCGTCCCATCCTGAAACAGATTTTCAAGAATGGCGAATGCTGCTATACTTCTCCTAAGGTTATGGAAATCAGAGAATATTGTAAGCAGGAGCTGGACACTCTGTGGGATGAAACCAAGCGTCTGATAAACCCCCACGAAGTATATGTGGATTTGTCCAAGAAACTCTATGATGTGAAGCTGGAACTGTTGGATCAGATGAGTGAGAAGTAAGAGGAATCAACTCAAAATTACAATGCAAACAGATAAAAAGTGCAACTCATTTTCATTTTCCCTCGTATTTGGCATTTTTTGAAAATGAGTTGCACTTTTTGTGTCTGAAAAGTTAAACTCATTCTAATAAGTGCTGCTTTAAAATTCTTAAATCAATAGGTCCCTTTTCCACTATTTTATTAAAATCCAATGATTTTATAAGAGGCATTGCCCTTTCTGCTTCATGATAGGTCAATCCACAGTTTCTATGTAACATTTTCATTTTTGCCTTACCTTTTCTTCCTACAAGCTTCTCAGGTACCGCAATATTCAAAAATCTGCATATTCCCTCAAGATCGTAAAGCATAATATCCTCAATATCTGCGCTTGCTGCCAAGTCTATTACCTTTGTCGCATGAGCCTTTTTTAACTCTTCTCTCAACAGTTGCCAATCCCCCTCATAAAACTTTGATATCTCCGCTGAAGAAGAATCTGTATCATAGCACAAATACACAGTCCATGGAATCTTAATCTTTTTCGCGCACTTATTTGCAAACCAACTACTTGAATTTGTAATCTGCGAAATTGTTCCCACCACAAATACTTTAATGATTATTCTTTTACTTATGGTTGACCAAACATAATATATCTCACCATCATCAGAATACTCTTTCCCAAATTTGATATTAGGATTAGATATGCATATACTGTCTAAGAAACTCTTATAAAATACTTTTTCTGTCTTGCCTTCCATGATAAAGGCTATCCCCTCTGTAAATTTATCCATTTATTATCTAACCCTCCAGAAACCTTTGCAACATTTCATAGGCATCTGAATCGCCGGATAATAATTCAAAAATATATTCCCCTACAGACATCCCCATATCACGTGCATTGGCAATAATATATCGCATTTTACCCCTTTGAATTTTTTTAAACTCCGCCACTCCTTCACTGTTTGGAATTCCTATATATATCTTCTCTGGTTTTAAATACTGAATCAACAACGGTGAATGGCTAGAAATAATAAGCGGAGTATCGTCTAATGCCTCCATTACAACTTCCAATAACTGTCTAATCATTTTGGGATGAATACTAGTTTCGATTTCTTCTATCCCCACAATGCCTGATTTTATATAATTTGCAATAAACACATTAGTTAAAAGCCAAATCACTCTTTTGGTACCGGCGGACATACCGGCGATACTAATTGGTTGATTTAAATATACCGATTTTACAAACAATCTGTAGACACGTTCTCTCAGTTTAAACGGAATTTCTTTTTCCACCTCTTCCTGAGACAATTCTTTATCTCCAACCGTTACCATCATTTTTTCTATATTTTCATCCACCAATGTAAATTCCTTCAAATTAATTGCCGTAAATTCAGGAAATAAGGTCTTTAATGCATCCTCAAACATATCATAACTATGGGGCGCCTTACTCTTTAATTTTGCCAAAGCTTTGGGAACATCTCCATCATCAAATTGTAATAATTCGCTTTCATCCTCAATATATTCTATAGGTGCCGGACGATAACTATCATTTAAATCTAAGGAAGAGCATACCTTAAAGGTTATCTTATGTATAGAATTTACTACATCTGCAATCTCTATATTTTCTATTAAACTAAGTACATCTATCGCAAGCTGCAGAGAATCTAATTCTATTTTCCTATACGCAGATGTATCTTTCCCTTTTCGATATTTTTGTTCTGCTCTTTTTAAGTAAGATGTATAACGTACACTTGTACTTTCTCGCGTTTCTAACCACTCATTGGTAATGCAGTCACCTGTTGCATCATCTCTATGCCATTTAAAGGAAAACCCATACTTTACATATCTATACTCACCCAATGTTTCATCATCAAATTCTACCTCAAAAAAATATTCCGAATCTTCTAGTGCCGGGCACAAAGGAATTCCCCTTACCCAACTCATCATTCTTTTTCTTCCTTCCCTTGATGCATGGATAAAGCAAATACCAAAATCGATTGCCTCTAACAAGTTTGATTTGCCATAATTATTAGGTGAAATAACAGCACAAATACTTCCAAGTTCCAACTTTGATTTATTTAGATTTCTAAATCCCCCTACTGCTATACTTTGAATTTTCATTAAGCAACCTCCTATTTCTCACTATTATATTATCCATTTTATGAGAAGTCAAACTTTTTTGTTCATTATTATTTAAATTATGTTAATTTATAGAAGTATTTTTATTCTATTATTAACCTTAATGTAAAACTCATTATTATTAACTCTAAATTATGTTGTAGTGCAACACAAAAACCTAGAAAGACATACCTTTTATCCTTCCTAGGCTTTTGCGTTTTAAAAGTTAAATTCATTCTAATAAGTGTTGCCTTTACTGCTCCATCTGCCGACCCAAAAAGCCTGCGGCGGACAGCACCAGCTTCTGCTCTACTTCACCCATCTTGCCGCGGTTGTTATTTTCCAAGAGCGCTACGCTGCCGATGACATCACCCTCGCAGATGATGGGAGCAATGGCCTGATGCTGATATTCATCCGCAATCTCACCGCAAATATTGATAAAACTCCGATCCCCTCTGGATGCCACTACCATCTCCCGGTTATTGACCTTATCTTCCAACTGCTTGCTGACGGATTTGTTTAACAGCTGCTTATAACCTCCCGCCGCAGCCACAAACTGATCCCTGTCCGCAATAACGGCAGCATGGCCCGACACCTGCGCCAGACTTTCCGCATACTGTTTTGCAAAAGTGGTCATTTCCCCAAGGGGAGAATACTTTTTCAAGATAATCTGTCCTTCCCTGTCCGTGTAAATTTCAAGAGGGTCGCTCTCCCTTATGTGAAGGGTTCTGCGAATCTCCTTTGGAATCACAATACGTCCCAGATCATCTATTCTACGCACAATTCCGGTTGCTTTCATTTTTTGTTCCTCCATACTGATTTGTGATATTACAATGATCGGGAGATTCCAAATCATTGCTATGGAGCTAGTATGTGGAAAATAAATGGAATTATGCGCCAAAAAAGAACAAATTCATGCATCCAAATGCAAATACCTCCGCCGATAATATTCCATGGTTCGATAATCCAAGATATCCTTCATATGCCGCTTGAATGCATCATTGTCCAGACAATCTTTCAAGTCCTCCCTAAGTGCAATGGCAGAGCCTTCTTTGTCAATAAAGAAACCCTTGCCGGAAGCTTTTAAAAATTTGATTGGCATGGTTTTGGCTTTGCTTATATGCTGTTTGTCCGTCATATTTTGATATTCTTCATAAGATATGCCGGGCGAAAAATCCTTCCAATTGGTGCCTGTGTCGAAAAACTCCTTCCAGCTCTCCAATACCTCTTCCTCCGTGACCTCCAGCCTGGGAGCGCCATGATGATATAGGCTGTACAAAATAGGCATTTTATAAACCTTCTGCATATCCGTGGTTTCCAGAACCGAAATAAATTCCCTGCCTACGCCGGAATATAATTGCTCTTCCTCCGGGGACAGTTCATGCAAATCGAATAAAAAATCCAAGTATTGGCGAAAAGGATTTTCCTTGGCATGGGTCATGCAATACTGATAGACAGCATCCTCCATATAGGTAAATAATTCCATTCTGTCGGGGACTTTCCCTCCCAGCAATTCTTTTATTCGATAATATTCCCGATTGATTTGTTCTTTCATGGATAAGGACTTTTTATGAAGCTTCTCAAACAAATCAATCAACTGCATATCAAAATCCACAATACAGTCATCCGGATATTCCTCCGGGGACTCTATATCGCCTGAACCATAATCCCTTTCCTTTGTAAAAGTTTTCCCGCCACTGAGCAATAACGGCGCCAATCCTGCCTTTTCATAGTTTCCAATAAAGTCCAGAACAGTCAGATATTCCTTGCCCTTACAGGTGCGAAGCCCACGGCCCAACTGCTGCAGAAACACAGTGGGGGACTCTGTGGGTCTGAGAAACATGACCATATCCAAGGAAGCAATGTCTAAGCCTTCATTAAACATATCCACGGAAAAAATCACTTTGATTTCCTGATTTTTTAACTGTTCAACTGCCTCGTTCCTGTCCATAGAATACTTATTCATGGAATCTTGATTCGTGGAATGTTCTCCGGCGGCATGGCTGTAAACGGCTGCTGCCGGAACGCCCCGTTTACAGAATTCCTTTGCCATTTCTTCTGCGTGCTGCCTAGAACAGCAGAATCCCATTGCCCGCTTGGAACGGTATTTCCTGTAGTATTTATAAATCAAATCCATTCTTGAGGCATTGCTTTTATAGATGTCCGTCAATTCCTTTTCATCATAATGTCCCCTTACAAGGCGCAGCCCCGAATAATCCGTGCTGTCGTAAATGCCATAATAATGAAACGGCACAAGCAAGCCTTTGTTAATTGCCTGCTTTAAGGAAATTTCATAGGGTACATTGTAATCGCAAAGCTCATATATATTTTTGCCATCCATGCGCTCCGGCGTAGCCGTAAGCCCCAGCAAAAATTTCGGCTTGAAATAATTTACAATTCTTCTGTACTGCTCATTGACCGCATGATGAAATTCGTCAATGACGNTATAATCAAANTNATCTTCCNCAAAATATTCCGCCCGCAGAAACTCAGCTTTGCCAAGGGTAGCCACTGAANCAAAAATAACCGACTTATCCGTNTCCTTCTGCTTCCCATCAAAAAATCCATANTCCTCAGNCTGCCTCACATTTTGAAAAGATACCACCGCCTGTTTTAAGATTTCCTCTCTATGTGCAACAAACAACACCCGTTCATATTTTGCAGAGTCAAATGCCGCAAGATAGGTTTTTCCGATACCTGTGGCTGCATGGACAAGCCCTTTCACCGCTCCTTCCGCCCTGCTGTCCTCCAATGCATAAAGCGCCTCAAGCTGTGCGCCCCGAGACCGGAATAGCTTTTCAACTTTAGCTTCAGCCTCTTCCTCCAGATTGTCATACCTTGCCAAGTCCTTGGACACAGCCGGTTTATGCCAATTATTGGAATATCTTTTCAATTCCTCGTCATTTATAATAATGGAATGGTTGAAAAACAAATCTTCAAACGTCTCAAAGAACATTTGAAAATTTCTCTTATCTATGCTGCTGTTAAAACGATAATTCCACTCAATGCCAGATGTCAATGCACTCTTGGATATATTGGACGATCCAATGTAGATTTCACTCATGTTTTCATAATGGAAAATATAAGATTTGGGATGAAAAGAACGAGCCTTATCACTGTAAAATCTCAAATCCACACGATTGCCCAATTCTCTCTTTATCAGATAAAGCGCTGAAGGCTGTGTAATGCCCAGATAATTTCCTGTAAGAATCCTGATTCTCGCGCCCCTGTCCAAGGCATCCTTTAAGTCCTGCAAAATCATCCTGACACCGGATTCCATGAGAAAAGACACAATAATATCTATTTCCTTAGCTTTCATCATGCTCATTTGTAGCTGATAATATAAAAAACGGCTTTGATTTCTGTCTCCCGTCATCACGTCCGTTAATTCTATTACCTGATGATTTTGTTGAATGCTTTCTTCCTGCGCATCACTACTATTTACTTTTTCCGCAGAATCAAATTGAGCCATTTTTCTTCGCCTCGTCCCGGTCTTACATCGGATGTAATCCATTGTTCTTCGATTTGTAAATTATCCATATCCTTTATCAAGGTTAGAAATAAGTCTTCGGTCATGTCAGTAAAATACCGACCATTTCTTTCCCCTTCAAAAGTCCCATATTTAAAGGATGTATATATAATACCATGAACCTTCAATGCGCGCACCATTTTTTCAATTATGTCCGGCAGTTCCTGCCTCTTCATATGTAAAATGGAGGAACACGCCCAGATTCCATCATACTTCTCCAGCTCATCTAATTCTTGAAAGAGCATCTGTCTCACGGAAATCCCTGTGTATTCACTAGCTATTTTGCACAGTTCTTCCGAACCATCTATGGCTTCTGCTTGAAAACCTTTGTCTATAAAGGCTTTCGTGTCCCTGCCTGAACCGCATCCGAAGTCCAGAATTAAGCCTCCAGCAGGCAGCTTGTCCAGAAAACGCTGCTGCATGGCTGCAAAATCCACGGAAAGGGTTACTTGGGTGAATTGGTGGGCATTTTGGTTGTAGTAGGTTAGGGTTGGGGTCATTGGGGTACCTCGAAAAGGGGATTCTTATAAAATTAGAGAGCCTCGTTAGTAACAATTTACATCAAAATATCCAATTAACTCTCCCTAAAATACAACCAAATAATTGATTATAACTTATAAAGATCTTGTATAAGTTTTTTCTGGACATTAACTCTTGCTCCTTTATATGTTTTTCTCATAGAATCAGCTTGCTCGGGATAAAGCTTATAATTTATTTCCATTAGCAAATCAAACAATTCACTTTCTCTCTTTTTATCTTCATCCCAAACTCGCATCATTATATAAAACAGTATTTTTACTTCCATTATTTTTAATATACTATGAGAATTTTCTTCCCTGATATACTTTCGTAAATCATTTATTATATTTCCTATTTCTAAATCACTTTTCAAAAAACTGAGCATAAATTTTTCAAATGGTTTGTCATGTTTTTNCTGCAATAAATCNTTTANTGCTAATTCTAATTTTGGTGNTCCAACATTTTCATAAATAACCTGTTGAATTGCTATTGGAAAAGCAATTTGAAAAATGTCATATACTTGTGTCCTTATTTTATATACTTCGGTTTCTGTTATTGGATGATTACTATCCCCCTCTTCAAAAATAATATCACGCTTTGCATCTTTTGCTATTTTAATCAGTTTTACCAGAATTATATTCATTGCACACATATAATTATCTAAATGATAAATTTTATCTATGTTATCTAATAATTCTGCATTTTTCAATACATTCCCATACATTAGAAGTAGCGAAAAGAAATCTTCTGTCTCTTCTTTAAACTCTTTTTCATTATCCATTTTATCAATTTTTAATGATTCTGTTTCTTGTATTGAACAATCATATAATTCATCAATCTGAGCCTGTGAAGGTCTGGCTCCATATATTTTTTCCTCTATATCATCTCCATTTAATTTAAAATCCGTTATAATTTCAATTTTGCTTAAATCATCAATACATTCAATATCCTCAATAATCCCAGTCATAATTTCATTGGCTATTTTGTCAAGTAGCTCTTTACAATCTGATACCATTCCTGAATAAAAACATATTTCATGTTGGAAGAAAAGTCTATTTTCCTTTTTAATCATTTTATCANGAAATTCTTTATTGTTTTTTGCATAAAAAGCTAANTAGTATTCAAAAACGNTAGTATGNCTAAANTAGATACATTCATCTGAATAATNTAAANTATTTTTTTCAAAAAATAAGGTGTCAAATCTTGTATCTTCTACTTTGTAACCTTTTTTCTTATGATATTCATTTATAAAATCATTAAATTCCAATTTTGTAAAATAATCCTTATTTTTTTCAAACATTGCATACGCAACCTTACTCATAAAATCCTGTTTTATTGGAAATGCATATGTTCTTCTATCTCCTTCCCTAAAAGATAGTTTATCTAGTATTATCTCCAAATAATTTTCCATAACATATGCTTCATTTTGCGGAATAAANCTTCTANTAGAATNCNAAANAACCATAAAAATTGAGATATTAANAGNTGTTTTGGCCATANTTAGNTGATCACAATAGCTATTTATCTTTTCAACTACTGCTTTTATATTTCTAACACTTTCCTTTTCACTTGCCCACTTAGTCACTAACTCTCTTACTTGATTTTTTCTAAATGTACCAACATATATTTTTTTAAATTCGCTACCATAATCAGGAAACTTTTTTACATCCAAACTCTCTAAAAAATCTTCTTGTATAGCTAGAACAAATTTATTATATGAGTAACTTTTAATAAAATCACTTATCATTTTTGTATGGTCTGAATTATCAATCTTAAGATTATCTATTAAAAAAATACATTGACCATTATTGATTATTTCTTCTACCTTCTCCCTACTTATTTTAGTATTTGGTTCAGCATAATCACTTATAAAATGTATTATAGATTTTATTAAAATATCACCCTTTTTAGGAAGTGTGCGCATATCAATATATATAGGAATAATTCTTTTCTTTTCATAACTACAAATATAATCCAATCCTATATTTTGCAGAATGGTCGTTTTTCCGCTCTCTTTTTTCCCTATAAGCATAATATTTTTTTGTTCATTNAATAACTCAGANTATTTTATATTGTGCTCTTTATCTTTTTTATCATATTCTGACCTATCAAGCAAAATGGGGGCAACATAAACCTCCTTTATGCCCGTTGGTGCCACAGAATCTATTTCCCTAATTAATGAAAGAGTTTCTGACATTTTAAGATAAAAACTTTCTAGTCCTTTAATAATGCCGTGTTCTACTTGCATTTCCTCTACATCTTTATTTAAGCGATACTCTATTCTTCCCTCAGGAATAATGTCTATTCCACTATCAAAGCTTCTTCGTTCTTTAGCAAAATAAGATCTTATANAAACTATACATAAATTGGCATCTAAATNTATATTTAATATAGAATAGCCATTATAGCCATCTACANGCTTTNCAAAAGCAAAATCTAATGGATACAACTTACCAGCCACACTATATATTGTATTCCTTTCATTCCGCAATATTGTTTTAGTGTCATTTTCATGTACATGTCCACATAAAACTAAATTAAACTTGTTGAGTTGTTTTTCAATTTGAGAACTTTCATAACCCGACAGCCAATCTGTTGTATGATGCATCAAGCATATTTTTATGTCAGCATCTTTAATATGCTTATATAATTCCTTTATTTGTCTCTCGCCAACATAAAGTATGCCCCTATCTTTATCTCCCTTTCCAGATGACCGCCACGAGGAATCTAAACATGCAAATCCTACCCTTATGCCATTAATATTTTTAATAAAAGCATACCCTACTTTTTCCATGCATACATCAGGATAATTATTGTTTATATAATCATAGAAATATTTCAATCTCTCCATATGTATACTCTGCATATTTTCAATATTGAAATTAATGTCTTCTAATGAATTAACTAGTAACCCTTTTTCAATAATTAAATCTATTTTTGAAGTATCAACCTCATGATTTACTGGCACCATAATGTATTCGTTTTTTGTCAACTCCAATCTTTTTAACAATGGTTCTACTAAGATGGATTGAGNCAAATTCCATTGATTTTCATCATTAAAAGCTTTATCTCCCCGTTGAATAAGATCCCCAGTAAAGCAAATCAAATCTATCTTTATTTTCTCTTGTTTTTGAACCTCTATAACATCTGTCATCAGTTTATCAATTATATCTTTTATTTCTTCTTTATCTTTCATTTGAATATGTGCATCTGAAATATGTAAAATGTTTAATGTCCTCATCCTCTTTCCCATCCCCTTCTAAATTTACTGAACCCATTAATCTGGCCCTAACAATATCTAAATAAATATTCTTACACCAAATTGCAATATTCCTCTTTATTATTTTAATTATAGCAAATTCTTACAAAATTTTAAATTACCATTTTATCCAAAATTATATAATTTTTATTTTCACAATAAATATTGTTGATTTTGCATTAAATATCAATCAAATTATTGTATTCTGTTATAAAATTTCTAGCATCATTCTTCATGGCATCCACATTCTCCATGCGAAAATATGTAAGATTGCTCTCTTTTAAAATTCTATAGCATTCTAAAAACAATCCTAATTTTCTTTATCTTCCAATCCGTTCCTATGTTCAGTTTCCATTGCTATGCTAAACAACCAACAAGGCAATCTACAAATTCCTATATCATTTTTGTTTCAAAACATCCTATTACTGTATGCAAAACACCATCCTTAAGATTTATCAAGACGGTGTCCGGTTTGTGCTAATAAGCACTCTGCAGATCGTCAAATCTGCCAGAGCGCTTATTAATCCACTCGCACGTAACTTATTCATTCTTTGCTTTTTTGATTAGTTCCTGGCTTGGTTGTCCAAATCCACTTCCATCATCATTTCCTTGATTATTCAATTTTTCAACTGCTTCTGTAAAATCTTTTACTATATCTTCAGCAAACATAATATCCTTCCTCGTCTTTCTTATCTACTTTAATCATATTTTATCACAGTTTTATTCCATTTTGCTACCAATTGGCACTCTGTGAACATTGTGGCAGTGGGAAGAAGTGACATCCATGATATCTNNT
>WFLX010002044.1_pt1 | contig 29630 bp, 21 predicted proteins | sample 4967041 | NCBI WGS metagenome assembly WFLX01 (sample SAMN12857096, study PRJNA449069) | gut metagenome | isolation source: stool from male and female vole | host: Microtus ochrogaster | place: USA:Florida | collected 2017
TCGGTCAGGTCGCCATCGGCATATTGGAGCGCGCTCAAGGCGTAAAGGGCGTCATCGTTGGGAGCGTCAACAGCAGCCACAAACTCTTCGAGATGAGGGCGTGCCTGGGTATAGTCTCCTTTTTTGAAATAGCTGAGACCGGCTATGCGATGAAGTTCAGGCAATAGTTCTTCCACCGGACTTTTAGCCATCAGGGTGAGGGAGTGGTCGATTACGTCATCATATTCTCCGCGCAGGTATTCTATCTGCGACATGTAGTAGAGGGGTTCAATGCCATCGGAAACATACTGGCGGTCGGTTGGTGCAAGTGTTGGGCGGCTCGCCATCGTGCCACGTCTTCCTCGCCTTGAAGTCGGANTTTCTGTCTTTGCTANTTCTGATATATNATTGTGGGTTAATGATGTATTATCATCAGAAGCGACTTCCTTCATCATCTCATAGGCTGTGTCGTAATCCTTATTCAGATAATGGAGGTAGGCGGTGTAGTATTTTGCTGCTCGCGCGTATTCGGGCTTTTGGGCAAGTTCGGCTAAGAAGGGTTCCGCTTGTAAGGGGAGACCGCATTTGATATAAGCCAAGGCTTTTCGGTAGGAATATAGGTTTCGCTGTTCTGGGGCGAGATTTGCAATGTCGACTTTCGCATATTCATCAAGGGCTTCATGCCAATCATGATGAAGCCAATGCCAGTCGCCAATGGTGAGGATTGCCTGTGTGGCTTTCGGATTGGTCGGAAACTCAGATGCAAGGCGGTTGAGCACTTCCAGGCACTCAGCGTCTCCACGATCAAAAAGCGCTGCACCATTGAGTGCCAACCATTCAGCCTGCATTTCCGGACTCANCGANAGGAANTCATCAGCACTCAACGCTGTCTGATCAAGAGTGCCCAAAGGATTGCNCATTGAAAGCATCCTGGCAGCCCTATACAGGTCTCCCTGGCTCAATGGGTCGGTGAAGTTTGTAGGTATTTGGGCATAAGTAGGGAGTGACAAACCGAGCCCTCCGGCTGCCAAAGCCAATGAAAAAGCCAAAGAATGGCCTCCTTCTAAAAATACGCGAAACAATTTCATATCGCAAAAGTAGCGCATTTCNCNCAAACCACCAAATTTCCACTCTCTTTTTTCATCAGCTTTCCCTTTGTGGAGATAAAGGGATATTATCTTTTGGGAGAGGGGGAGAATAGGAAACGCANTGGGCGATCTACGCGGGATGCCCATGCTTTCTCTTCGTGCGGAGCGNCATAGTCGATGTAACTGTCGAGGTTCTGCCCATATACATANCCTTTTTCTTGTGCCTTCAGCAACGCTTTTGTCTCCCATGGACCATAATAAGCATCAATAGTAGATGTACCATGATCGAAATAAAGGCGATGGTTGGAAGGATCTGGAAGATGATTGTCTACAAAGTCAATCATTGCGTTGCCGAATGAATCCCCGGCGTTGAGTGAGCCATACCAATGAGTTGACAGGCAGGCTGCGCCACCAAATGTATCAGGATACATTGAAATTAGATAAAGCGACATCAGTCCTCCCATACTTGAACCCATCACCATAGTGTCAGCTGGATCTGAAAGAGTAGGNNAGGAATTGTCTATCAGTGGCTTTAGCGTCTCTACTACGAATGCTGCGTAATTGTCACCGAGTATAGGCTGCCCTTTCATCTTTACTTCTGCCATGAGTTCTTCAAGTCCGGCNTCTTTCACGGCTTGTTGAGGCATCAGTTGTGAGACACGCGTTTCAGGGTTGCTATGAATGCCGACTATAATAATAGGAGGAATGTCACCATTCTTTATAAGTTGGCCGGCAGTGACATCCATCTCCCATGCCTGACCGTTCCAAGTGGTGTTGGCATCATATAGATTCTGACCATCATGCATATACAGCACCGAGTATCGGAGGCTGGGGTCATCGCCGAATCCATCGGGCAACCATACGTCAACATCTATCGTATCCTGTAATTGCGGTGCAGGCACTCTCAAGCGTTCTACGCGACCGCAATCCGCCTTTTGCAGAACTGGAATGCCNGAAGTTATATCGCTGGCAGATGCAGATTCCGAGGCAAAAGTTCCGAACATGCAGACGGCTGNTATTGCAANTCCCTTAACTATTTTGNATAATCCAAATTTATTAATTTGTGAACTTCTCATATTCTGATGAATCGGTTTTTTGTTATTTTGCCATTGATGTTATATTCGGAAAATGCTTTTTTCATAATATAGTTTTTATTCGGTGTATTTCGTATTTTTGTTTTCCACAACTCAAACATAATACTCCTTAAAAAAGTTCATCTTCGATTCAAGCGGAGAGTGAATCATAATTTTAGTTGTGGTGAACCCTCCTGTTATATTATATTATCTTCTTTTGTCTATTCTGCAGGCTATAGGAGAGGAGCAATCCACTGGATATTCAGGATGACGCTTGAACCAGGCCACGGCATATGCGCAAGTGGCAGCTATCTTGTTGCCTTCTGACAATATCTTATCTGCGGCAAGTTTTACGAGTTTTCCGGCAATTCCTCCTCCTCTTAGTGATGGATCAACAAAAGTATGATCAATTGTGGAGACACCGTCAACTGTAGGAAAAGTCACTTCTGCCACGACATTGCCAGCTGCATCAGTAGCGTAAATTCTGTCTTTTTCTGTAATAAATTCCATACTATCAAAATATATAGTTATTTTTATAACGTTAAGTCTCTTATTTTGGTTTTTTTAATATCGAATATACATAAGAAGTGGGTAAAATATCCGATTTTATCTCCACAATGTTATCTAATTATAGGTGTTTCAATAATTTTAAACAAGATTTAAATCACATATCTAATATCATAACACGATGACAAGATATCTTATCACATCAGCTTTGATGTCGGCTTTTATAGCGGCTCCTGCGTTTTCTCGAGAAGCAAGACTTCTTGACGACAATTGGAAATTTACATACATTCCTGATTCTATATCAGAAGTGGCTCAATTTTCTAAAAGTGTAGATCTTCCACACGACTGGAGTATCGAATTACCCTTCTATGAAAACGCCCCAGCAGGCAATGAAGGGGGNTTTGTCCANACCGGNAAGGGNATTTATGAAAAAGAAATTANNCTTNCGGCAAATGACCTTGTAGATGCTAAATACTCACTTCTATTTGAGGGAGTTTATGAGCGGTGGACCCTTAAGGTAAACGGAAAAGAGGTAGGTTTCCGACCATACGGTTATTCTTCAGTCATCTACGATATTACTCCATATCTGCATGCAGGACTCAACACAATCATCGTCGATGTTGACAACTCACACCAAAGAAGCGGTCGGTGGTATACTGGCTCAGGTATCTACCGTCATGTTCGTCTGATTAAGACCGGAGAGATTGCAGTTGCCCCATGGTCGCTGTTTATTAATACTTCGGAGATAACACCATCTTATGCTGTAATNAATTACTCCTATGATATAGATGGCAACATAGAGGGTGAAAATGTCACTGCTAACATAAAGGTTATTGATCCGTCAGGTGCTGAGGTCTTATCGGGGGGAAATATGCGATTATTTGGCTCTAATATTCATATTAATGGTGCGATGGAGATTAAAAATCCTCAGTTGTGGAGTCCGGATTCTCCTTCTTTGTACACTTTCGAGCTTTCTTTAAAAGATGGAGAAAAGGTAATTGAAGAGGTAAAAGAGACCTTCGGCATCCGCTCCATATCCTATTCGGCAGAAGAAGGATTTAAACTTAATGGAAATCCGGTGCTTCTCAATGGCGCATGCGTTCATCATGACAATGGTATGCTTGGAGCTGCCTCTTTTGATGCAGCCGAGGCGAGAAAGGTCCGTCTGCTCAAAGAAGCAGGTTTCAACGCTGTCCGTACAAGCCATAATCCGCCGTCGCCAGCATTCCTTAGCGAGTGCGACCGTCAGGGACTCCTTGTGATCGACGAAGCATTTGATGGTTGGCGAGATCAGAAGAATGCCTACGACTATCATCTCTGGATAGACGAGTGGGGTGTGAAGGATGTCGGGGACATGGTGCGTCGCGACAGGAATCATCCATCGATTATAGCATGGAGCATTGGCAATGAGGTAATTGAGCGCAAACATATAGGAGTTGTCACTACTGCTCGTAAGTTTGCCGACGAATGTCGTCGTCTGGATCCTTCTCGTCCTGTGACTGAGGCTCTTTGTGCTTGGGATTCAGATTGGGAAATCTATGATCCTCATGCAGAGGCTCTTGATATTGTGGGCTACAACTACATGATTCATAAGTCTGAGAGTGATCATGCGCGTTGTCCTAAACGTGTGATGTGGCAGACAGAGTCGTATCCTCGTGATGCAGCAGCCAATTGGCATAAGGTGAAAGAGAATCCATATGTGATTGGAGATTTTGTTTGGACGGGTATTGACTATCTGGGTGAGTCCGGACTTGGAAGATATTTTTATAAAGGGGAGACTGAGGGGGAACAATGGATGGCTTTCCAATGGCCTTGGCGTGGAGCATATTGCGGAGATGTAGATATCACGGGATGGAGAAAACCAATTTCTCACTATAGGGATATGCTTTATAATGACAATGCCAAGCTCTATATGGCAGTCCGNGAACCTAACGGATACTATGGAGAGGTAAAGACTACAATGTGGAGTGTGTGGCCAACNTGGGAATCATGGAACTGGAAAGGACATGAAGGAAAGCCTATANAAATCNAGNTGATGAGCNGTTANCCAAAAGTCAGACTTTATCTGAATGAAACACTGATTGGAGAAAAGGAGGCAGGAGAGAATAACGATTTTCTTGCAGTATTTGAGACATCTTATGCACCTGGCACATTGAAGGCTGTAGCATTGGATGAGAATGGGAATGAAATGGAAATGATCACGTTGGCAACTGCCGGAGAGCCAGTTGCGATTAAGTTGACTCCGGACAAGACTGTGCTACAGGCTGATAATCAGGATCTCGTCTATGTTATCGCAGAAATAGTAGATTCTGAAGGTAGGATAGTGCCAGATGCTTCAGTTCCATTAGAGTTTTCAGTGTCTGGAAATGCCAAATTAAAAGCTGCCGGTAGTGCCTTGCTAAAGGATCCGGATCCATATTTTGACTCTTCCGCTACAACTTGGAAAGGACGTGCTATGGCAATAGTGAAGTCTTCCAACCAAAAAGGTAATGCCACCATTAAGGCGACATCCAAAGGCCTGAAGCCGGCGTCGCTGAAAATTACATCGAAATAAGGCCCCGACTCTTAAATTTTGTGGAAATTAATTTTTTTGCTAATTTTGCATCATGAAGCAAGTGGATAAGAAAAATAAGAGAGTGTTCGTGTCGGGATGCTATGATATGTTGCATTCCGGACATGTTGCATTCTTCAAGGAGGCTTCCCAATACGGTGACCTTTATGTTGGCATCGGTTCTGATAAGACAATCGAACAACTGAAGAATCGCAAGACGGTATGCTCCGAAAAAGAACGCCTTTATATGGTGAAAGCAATCCGCTATGTGACGGATGCATGCATCAATACCGGAAGCGGCATGATGGACTTTATTGAATCCGTCGACCGATTTAAGCCCGATATATTCGTTGTCAATTCCGATGGCGGAAGCGACATCAAACGTAGGTTCTGCGAGGAGCGTGGCATTGAATATATAGTGCTTGAGCGAGAACCAGAAATGGGACTACAGGCTCGTTCCACTACTGCACTACGAAGAGAATTGAAATGCAATATCCCCTACCGGATAGACATAGCAGGCACGTGGATTGACCAACCATATGTCTCTGAGTATGGGCAAGGATGGGCCATAACTGCTTCCATTGAACCCACTTATGAGTTTATGGAACGCGGGGGAATGTCTACCTCCACGCGGAATGCAGCCCGCAAAATATGGCCTTACGAACTCCCGGCCTACAATGAAGAGATGCTTGCACGCCTTCTCTTTTGCTTCGAAAATGATCCGGAGAATGAAGGGCATGTTTCAGGAGCTCAAGATGCGATTGGAATATGCGTTTCCGGTCTTTCTCGCCATTTCTACGATGGTCATTACTGGCCAAAGACCATTGATACCGTTCACGATGAGGAGATTCTCTCCTGGCTTGAATCTCATCTCTGCATTGTCCCTATGTTTCCCCGGCATCTCGGATGCTCTGTAGTGGAAGGGAAGGACATAACTCCAAATAAAGTCAAAGATCTGACATCGGCAGCCGATCGCTGTTGGGATGCAATAATGAAGAAAGACCTCAAAGCCTTCGCGAAATCATTTCAAGACTCCTTTAATGCTCAAGTGGCAATGTTCCCTGCCATGATGCAACCCGGAGTGGATGAATGTATTGAAAAGGTGCGTCCATATGCGCTTGCCTGGAAAATGCTCGGAGCCGGAGGCGGGGGCAATCTTTTGCTGGTGGTAGACAAAATCCCGGAATGTGCAATTCCAATTAAGATACGGCGTCGCGAATAGGCTTTTACAACTGACAATTAACACTGAACGATAATGAGAAAAATCTTCCTTACCACTTTGGCAGCCGCTGCGACTCTCGCTATGAGTGCTGATGATGCAAAATATGTGTTTTATTTTATCGGCGACGGCATGGGACTCGGCCATGTCAATGCAACCGAAGCCTACAACCGCGATGTGCTTAAAAGCGAGCAACCTATATTGATGATGACTTTCCCGGTTGCTTCTCAAGCGCGTAGTTATTCTGCCTCTTCCCCAATCACTGACTCAGCCGCTGCAGGAACCGCCCTTTCAACTGGCTATAAGACAAAAAACTCTATGATTGGGATGAATCCCGACACTGTGCCTGTCAATAGCATAGCGGTTGATTTCATGAAAGCAGGATATGCAGTAGGAGTTGGGACAACAGTTCAGGCTGATGACGCTACCCCGGCTGCATGGTATGCTCATGCTGAAAACAGAGGAATGAAGGAGACGATTGCCCCGCAGGCTGCAGAAAGCGGTCTGTCTTTTCTTGCCGGCGGTCACTTCAAGCTTCAAGGGGCAGGAGATGAGGCGTTTGCAGAGTTCCTCAATGTAATGCGCAAAGGCGACTACGAAATTGCAGAGGGATATGCTGCTTTCAATGAACTTAAGCGCAAAGGGAGTAAGTTCCCGCAGAAAGTGATGATGTATTCCGACAATCCCACGTGGGGACAGGTGGGCTACACCATTGACTCAATTCCCGGATACCTTACTTGCGCACAAATCACAGAGGCTTGCCTATATACTCTCGAAAATGTCAATCCAGACAAGTTCCTGATGATGATTGAGGGGGGCAACATTGACTGGGCAGCTCATGCCAACGACGGAGGTGGAGTCATAAAGGAAATACTTAACTTCCAGGATGCCATCAATGTTGCATATCAGTTCTATCTCCGCCATCCTGCAGAGACTCTGATTGTGGTGACAGCCGACCATGATACCGGCGGCATGGCCTATGGCCGCAATGGCGGAGCCTACAACATTGGCTATGCGGATGCTCAGAAGATTTCTAAGGATGTTTTTGGAGATTGGACCCGCAACTGGGGAAAGAATACAGAAAATCCGACTTGGGAGGAGATGGAGAATGTCTTGAAAGAAAAACTTGGATTCTGGACCACAGTGCCTGTAAGTGAAAAGGAAACAAAAGAATTGAAAGAACTTTTTGATAAGACTTTTATCTCCAAAGAGGCCCAAGATGAAAAGACACTCTATCATAATTTCAATGCATTCACAGCCAAAGCGTTTGAAATTCTGAATTATCACATGGGAATCGGTTGGACCACAACTTACCATGCCGGCAATTTCGTACCGGTCTACGCCATAGGTGCCAATGCGCAGTATTTCTCAGGAAGTCTTAACAACACCGATATTCCCAAACTCATCAAACGCGCAGCAGGACTTGACTAATGGCTAAACAGAAATTTTATGTAGTATGGGAGGGTCGCGAACCTGGAGTTTATGACAACTGGAGCGATTGCGAGGAGCAGATTTTAAATTTCCCGGGAGCAAAATACAAGAGTTTCTCTTCTGCAGCAGAGGCTGCCCAGGCTTTCCGGGGGGGTGTCGACCAGAACGATCCGGCCGACCTTGGTACGCTGCTGATTGCTGCTGCCGATCATCGTGAAAGTGCGGTGCCCACATCTACTCCCAACTCTTNTANNNCTAANNCCGANATAGACNAGGNGGCATGGGCAGTGGNTGCNTCTTGCCANGGNAATCCNGGTGTNATGGAGTATNGGGGTGTGGATCTTGCTACTGGAAAGCAACTTTTCAAGGTAGGTCCCTTTCAAGATGGCACCAATAATATCGGAGAGTTTCTTGCCATTGTCCACGCGTTGGCGGAAATGTACCGCCGCAATGAGTGGCATAATATATATTCCGACTCAAAGACGGCACTTGCATGGGTACGCAACCGCCAGGTGAAGACACAACTGAAGCAGACTGACCGCAATGCAAAATTATTTGAACTGTTAGGTCGAGGGCTTGTGTGGATTCGGTCGCACACGTGGCACATAAAAATTATGAAATGGCAGACGGAGCTATGGGGTGAGATTCCTGCAGACTTCGGAAGAAAATAGACAAGCAAACCTTCTATACTTATAAATAACTATGCATCTACGACATTGGACAACTGACTTTCTGAACTCTATATTCTCTCCTGAGACAGCCGCTCCTCTTATCAGCCCTACCCTATTCGTGTTGGTGACACTCATTTCTGTTGCATCCTATTACCTATGTATTAGGATTGTCACTCCTCTCATGCATTTTCTTACCCGCAAGACAGAAACTGAATGGGACGATGATATACTCAACGAAAAGGCGATGAAGGCTTTCTCTCAGCTCGCCCCTGCCCTCATATTAGAATGGCTTCTTCCGCAGGCATTCTCCAATCATGAATGGGGAGTGGAGATAATAGAAAAGTTGACAAAGGTGTATATTGTCTATGCCGTCATCAATCTCCTATGTGTTTTGATATCTAACACAGTAGATGGGTTTGAAAAGCGAGATAAGGCAGCCGAGCACAATCTGACTGTGATTGAGGGTGCTGTAAAACTCATAATGGTGCTCATTGGAGTTATAATTTCCCTCAGTATTCTTTTCGACAAGAAGCCGACAATGGTGCTGACCGGTTTCGGTGCTTCCGCTGCTGTCCTAATGTTGGTGTTTCAAGACACTATCAAGGGATTTGTGGCAGGTGTGCAACTTACACTCAATAATATGCTGAAAAAAGGAGACTGGATCATCTGCGATAAGGCTGGTGCAAACGGTGAAGTGCAGAGCATAAAGCTCACCACAGTAAAAGTGCGCAACTGGGACAATTCTATAGTCACTATCCATCCATACACTCTCATCAGCGATTCTTTCCGCAACTATCAGAACATGCGCGAAATTGGAGCACGGCGCGTATCTCGCTCCATTTACATCGATTTTGACTCTATACGATTTCTTTCGGAAGAAGAAATAGGCCGATTGACAGAAAAGGGATTTCTTAATGAACACTCGCAAAAACATGCGAGCCAAGAAGTGAATCTTTCTCTTTTCCGCAAATATCTCATCCGCTATCTTACAGCTCATCCAGATGTTGTCAAAAAGCATCCCGACCCTGCAGTGTTTCTAATGGTGCGCCAGTTGCAGCCCACTCCTCAAGGGCTTCCTCTTGAGTTATATTTCTTCTCAAAAATCACTGCCTGGGCAGCCTATGAGCGTTTTCAAGCCGACATTTTCGACTATGTCTATGCCTGCGTAAGCGAATTTGGCCTCCGCATCTATCAAGCCCCTTCCGGTCATGACATGCGCGGACTTCGTGCTAATCAGATAGATTACTCAAAACGATAAAAAACTTCATTTTTGAAAATAAAAGTCCTTTTTTGCATTTAAATTGCATAAAAATTTGTATAATTGAAGTAAAAATCTTACCTTTGCCACAGCAAAAGATTACGATTCAATGTAAAACAATTATATTAAACTATTGATTAATGAAAAGAGTTTCTACTATTCTAAAAGGAGCAATGACACTCGCAATGGGGCTATGCTCACTCGGAGCCTTTGCAGCAGTCAACTATGTTGCAGATCCGAATCCAGATGAAATTGTCAGTGAATTAAGCAAGGTAACACTGACGTTCCCTGATGCCAGTATAGTTGACTTGGGAAGTCAATGGGCAAATATTACTGTCACTTCAGAAGACTTTAGTCGTCCATGTCAGTTCGAATATGGTGCCAATGATAATCAGATGATAATCAACTTCGAGAAGATTACAGAAACAGGCACATACACCATTAATGTTCCTGAAGATGCTTTCATGTCTGACGGCAACCCAATCGAAGCGTTCACCGTCACATACCATGTAGAAGGGGGTGCAGGTGGAGATGTGGAAAGCGAAGCAACCCTCGTCCCTGCTCCTGGAGAAGTAAAGTGGCTATATGAAGTTATATTTACTGATCCAAGTATTACGTATGAACTTAACGTCATGTCTTATGGCGAGGTGCAGCCAACCGTCACATCACCCTCTGGAGAAGTTACTAAATTGATCTCAGTGTTTGATTATCTGGTAGGGGCCGGCAAATATCGCTTCGTTCTTCGTAAACTCGCCGTTGAACCGGGTGAATATACCATATCGTTCCCGGCAAACTATATGTATTACAAAACAGATGGTGGCGATGTGTTCCTTCCTGCCATGGAATTCAAATATGAGGTGAAAGGTGGAGAACTCACACAGGTGATAAGTGATCCTTCCGTGGCTGAGCCTACAAATAATTTCAATTCTCTGACTCTTGAGTTCCCCGGCTACGAAACTGTCGCTGTTAAAGAAGGTCTCACCTATACGGATCAGACAGTATATGTGTATAAAGAAGGTGAAGATGGCTCTGCAACCTCTGTAATGCTGGGTAATTTTATTTCGGAAGGCAATAAACTGAGTTATACCAACCAATATACAGATTTAATTGAAGAAGGTCATTATTACCTGACAATCCCCGAAGGATATATTCTGTTGGGTGAGGAAAAAACTCCATGTACCCCCTTTATAGTTGAATTTGATATTGTTGCTCCGGAGCCTGTAGTCATTGATGTCACACCAGCCAATGGCACTACAGTTTCAATGCTAAATAAGGCTACAATTTCTTTCCCGGAAATCAGTTATGTTGACTTGGGTCGTTCACCAAATGTAAGCCTATACAAAGTCGTTGTAGAAGATGGGGAAGAGAAAATCACCTCGCTTGGAGGTGCTTATTCAGAGTCTGCATATACACGTCTTTCAGATAATAGTTTCAGTGCAGTATTCAATGCTCTGGCGACTGCAGACGGCACTTATAGAATAAAAGTGGCTACTAATTCATTTGTATATGAAGGAGGCTTCAATCAGGAATATTCAGTTGATGTAAACTTTGTGGCACCCAAGGCTCCGGCATATGCCATCACTCCCGAAAACTCTGAGGCACTTCCAAGACTTCAGAACTTCACTGTCACTTTCCCGGAAGAGAGCGTAGTTGCACTCAATGGAGCTCTTTCTTCTAAGACTACTACTCTCTATAAAGGGGAAAAGATAGAATATAGCGAGTATGGTTGGATCACCAATGCAGCAATCGGATCCACATCACTCTACGCTCCTGTAGAAGGCACCACCAACTCATTCTCATTCACACTTTCAGGTGCAGGTCTTGACGCAGGAAAATATGTTCTCTCTATTCCAGCAGGTGTATTCCTAATTGGTGAGGATGAAAATAACTTCAATGGAGAGATTCAGGTAGTCTACGAATGTAATGGAGAAGGACTCGACAAGATAGAAGTGACTCCATCAGAGCCTGTCAAGGAACTTACCGAAGTATCCGTGACCTACATCAATGAGACTTCCATCAGTTTCCAGAACACCTATGCAGGCTTCTCTTTGTATAAATATGTAGAAGGACAAACCTATGGTGATTATATTGCCTATCTCATGGGTGAAAACTTAAAGATAGAAGGAAATACGCTCTTCATTACGCTCCCCGACCCAATTACGACAGAAGGTGTCTACTACATAGATATCACTGCTTATTCACTCTACATGTCTGACGGCTCAACACCATCAACTCCGCAATCAGTCTACTTCACAGTGGATCCTAATGGCACAACAGCTGTAGAGAGTGTTGAATTTGAGCAGAACGATAATCGCATCTTCAACATCAATGGCCAAGAAGTCAAGGGAATGAATGCTCNGGGCATATACATTGTCAATGGCAAGAAGGTAATCGTAAGATAAAACCAGACCATTCTTACAATATTAATACAATCAGGAGATATGTCAACAAACTGANATGTCTCNTGATTTTCACCTAATTGAATTTTTATGAAAANTTCTTTACTAACAACATTATTAGCGGTAGGCACACCTATACTTTGCCACGGAATGGCATTCGACTCCATAGGAGTGCAATCAGGTCGCNCATTAAGGCTNGCCTACCAGAAACTTTCTTCTGAAAAAGAACGCTGTGTAAGAGTCTATAATTTCACTGATGCTGGCAAGGGATTCACAGTCTATTCAGGAGAAAAGGTAATAGGATATAGCACGGAAGGAAATTTCGATATCAATACCGCACCTCCGGCTCTTGTTGCCATTCTCGAGGCTATACCAAATGCAGCAGATTCTGATCAGGAAGACAAAGGAAAATGGATTGAGGTGGCGCCTCTCAGCAATCAAAGGGGCTATACGATGTGGAATCAGGACTCCCCTTTCAATGATCTATGTCCGGAATATGAGATAAGCAAACGGTCTCCTACCGGATGTGTGGCTACTGCCATGGCTCAGGTGATGTATTATCATCAATGGCCGAAGAAAGGGACCGGTTCCCATACCTATTCTCCGGCAATATTATACGGCAACACTCTGACTGCTGATTTTGGAAATACAGAATATCAATGGGACGCCATGTTGCCATCCTATAGGGATGGTTATACTGATCGTAAAAGCCGGGAGGCAGTTGCAGAATTGATGCTGCATTGCGGAATTGCTGTCGACATGGTGTATTACACTCAGTCAGGAGCCACAGATTATGATGTACCCCCTGCATTAGTGAACTATTTCGGTTATGACCGAAGTCTTGCCTACAGAAAACGTGAACATTATTCCACTCAAGAATGGCTTCGCATCATCAATATGGAGCTTCTGGAAGGGCGTCCTATACTCGCTTATGGCAAGTCATCATCAGGCGGACACGCCTTTGTATTTGATGGGATGGACAGCGACGGATTCATCCATGTCAACTGGGGCTGGGGAGGAATGAGCAATGGATATTTCAACACTTCAGTTCTGACACCACCTGTTCAAGGAATAGGGGGAGCCGACGGAGGGTTTAACTATTCACAGCGCATCATCACCGGCATCCGACCTGCAGACACAAACCCNGGTGATTACCATATTGAGATTACTTCCACAGAGGGTCTAACTGCCGGGAAAAAGAAAATCTCTCAAGGTGATGATGTGAAAATTAAACTTTCCGGAAAGGTATATAATCATGGATGGAGGGATTCTGAATTTGATTATGCCCTCGTTCTGACCGATATGGAGCAAAACGTAGTCAAGGTGATAGATGGCCCCACAGGAAAATTCCTTGCCATGGATGCCAACGACTATGCCCCTGATTTCGGCAATGTTTCTCTTGGTATTCTTGCCCCCGGAGTATATACCTTAAAGCCCGCGGTGAGGTCGGTAGAATCAGCCGGGGAATGGATACCTGTGCGCGATGAATATATTGGATATCCCAATCTGCTTAAAGTCACAGCCACAGAAGATGAGATCTCATTCGCCTCATATGATTATTTCAATCTCAAGGCTTCAGACGTGACTGCGCCCGAAGTGATTTGGTCGGGGCTTCCAACCCTCATCACTGCCAAAATTGCAAATGAAGGTGACGTGGAATATCATGGCGAAGTGCGTGCTGTGCTCTATAGTGGCAATAACATCAGTGGCACGACTTCCAACTACATTGTCGATCTTGAACCGGGAGAGACCACCACTTTACGTTTTACTGACGCATTCGATATATCTGCAGGAGAATACACTCTTGCGCTTCTGAATGATGATGGACAAAAGATTTGCACCCCAATTGCCGTCGAGGTCAAGGAAGTATCCGGTCTTGGCAGTCTCACCTCAGCGACTAAGATTGATATTCTTGAAGCATCCGATGCAACTGTTTCTGTGAAAGCTCATCTAAAGGCCGACGGCATGTTCCAAGGTCTCCTTTATGCGTTCATCTACGATGCATCGGGGAAACTACAACAGGGATGTCTATATCCTGAATATATAGCTTTGGAAGGCAATGATGAATGTGAAGTGACACTCAGTGGCGAGTTTGAGAATGGGATTCCGGACACCGACTATCTACTCCGGTTGGCAGTCTACAGTCAAGGCTACTACACCTTCTTGGAAGATGATAACTCTTACATAATTTTCCAGATTGATGAAGGATTATCCGTAGATAAGATTGAGAGCGATGATAATGGAGAATTTAAATATTATGATTTCAATGGATTTAAAGTGGATCCTCGCTCTTCCAAATTCTATAAGCGAGTAAAAATAGCTAAGTGATTTTTCAAAAAAAAACTATAATAACTAATATGAATCAGAAACTGAAAACATTAGCAATTGGATTGCTTTGTGCTGGTGTGGCCTTTGCCGGAAGCCCAGCCAATGAGCAACCAGGAGAATGGCATGCTCATCCGGTCACTAATTTCAGCGGAGAGGTGCAGGTAGCCAATTCAGTCGCTGGAGAGGAGATATCGAGTATATCAAAATCCCGACCAGCCAAAATCAAGAGGCAAGTGGCTCAAGCAGATGCTTCGCTTTTTGAGGGTAGGACTCTCTACGGATGCCTCATATCATCAGATACTTGGGCAGGGATGTCAATTACAGAGGTTCCATATGGCCTCTATTCTTTCACTATAGGCAACAATCCTTCTCCAGCCGCCCATATCACAGACATGGGATATGGATTTAAGGGAGGTGCATGGGGTAGAGACACGTATTATGGTATTGTTCCCCTTTCCTTGATGGGTATGCTCAATGGCTCCCGTCATATTCAGATTGACACAAAAAATTGGGTGGAGAAAAGCAACGTAATGCATGACAGGGAGGAAGGTTCTTATTCACTCATCTGCTGCGCGATGGCNTATGACCCTACTGACGACACTTTCTATGCATTCCGCTATAAAGAAGATCTTTCTGGTCTTGACTGGGTAAAGGTGAATCCTGAAACTTCTCAGTTTGAAATGATCGCAGCCTATAGAGGTAAGACTATAGTTCTCACGCTTGCTCCCACTCCGGATGGAACAATGTATTATATAGATGGAGAGGGCGACCTATACACCGTCAATAAAGAGAATGGACGGACCTCGCTCGTAGGCAATACAGGAGTATCCCCTACAGCCTACGATCAATGTATGATGTATGACAATCGCTCGGGCTCATTTCTTTGGGCAGCACTCTCAGATGAAGGTTCAGTTCTATATAGCGTAGATCCCGCTACTGCAGAGACTAAGCGAGTTGCAAAATTTAAAAACAACGAGCAGTTTGTCACTCTTTATACCACAGACTCCGATGCGCTTCCCGGCGCGCCGGGCGCACCAGTGCGTCCTCAGCTAAAATATTCATCCAATGGTGCGCTTGACGGAACTATCACTTTTACANCCCCTTCCAAGACTTTCTCCGGTGAAAATCTAAGTGGCAAAGTGAATCTTGATGTCTGGCTTGATGGCGAAAATTTGAAGGGAGAGGAAGTGGAGGCAGGCACTGCCATCAATATTCCTGTCACTCTCGAAGAAGGCAACCACTATATAAATATCACCACCTCCAACGAGATCGGCTTCTCTCCAATGCGCTACATTTACCAGTATGCAGGCTATGACACTCCTGTTGCTCCCGGGAGTCCTCGAATGGAGTTTGNNGACAATATCAATAAAGTGACTTGGTCGACCCCCGAGGGAGGCGTCAACAAAGGATATGTGGATTTCGATAATCTGACCTACGATGTAGTGAGAATGCCGGGTAATGTCAAGGTGGCAACGGGAATTAAAGAAACTTCGTTTAGCGAGCCAACCCCTGAGTCTTTGCAAGCATATTATTACTGCATCACTGCCATCAACAATGGTCATGTATCGGCTACCGCAGAAACCAACCGCGTGCTTTGTGGAGATGCTTTTCCGGTTCCTTACAGCCAAAGTTTTGAAGATGAAGCCACTTTCAATGATTTCTTCAAGGTAGTGGATAATGATGGCGACGGAAACTCTTGGAGATATGGCTACAGCGGCGAAATACGTATGGACTATATCAAGAATGGCGTAGATGCAGATGATTGGCTGATTCTTCCCAAGGTCTCTATGCAGCAGGGAGTAAAATATAGATTCAGCATGCTGATGAAGATTTTCACCCAAACATATCCGGAAGATTTCGAAATTCTTATCGGCACAAATCCTGACGACTTGAGTTCGTTTAAGTCCATTGCCAAAGAGACCGATTTNACTCGCATTGCCAATGAATTTGACGATTATATCTGCGATTTTGTTGTAGATGCAGCAGGCGATTACAATATCGCTATCCGCTATTGTTCAAAATTGAATAAGCAGAACAGCCTCTTGATGGTACGCAATGTCGGTATATCCGTGGTGGGTATGGCTGATGCTCCAGCTCAAGTATCGGATATGGCGATCTCTCCCAATGCAGACGATCTTCTGGAAGCAACCATATCATTCAAAGCTCCTGAAAAGACCCTCATTGATGAGCCGCTGTCTTCTATTGCAAAGATTTCAATCTATCGCAATTCTGAAGAGAATCCTATCCATGTATTTGAAAACGTGACGCCCGGCGAGTATCTTTCCTGGATCGACAAGAATGTGCCCTCTGTCGGTATCCACGCTTATACAGTTGTAGCAAGCAACGAAGCCGGAGATGGCGAATTCTGCACCGAAGAAAGTTTTGTGGGTATCTATACAGTTCCTTATTTTACAGATTTCAGCGACAAGAAATACTCACGTGCTTTGTGGGCTACGGAAGATAATATAACTGATAATGACAACGGTTCGTATGGCTGGACATGGAAAGAGGATGCCAATGGCAATCGCTTTTTCGATGCGTATTATTATTTGATGGAAAACAAGCCAACAGAAATATGGCTGTTCTCTCCCAAGTTTAAAATGGAAGACAACACTGTCTACACCATCAACTACAATGCCCTCATTCCATTGAACTATGGCGACAAGAATATAAAGTGGCAGATTGCCTGCGGCGAGAATGCATCAATCGACAGCATGAATAAGATTGAGGATATCGAAGGCAGAAGTCTTACTTCCGACTTCGAGACAATGCTTGTCAATAAAAACGGAGGTCGCTATAATATTGGATTTGGAGCATCCGCTTCACAGAAATTTGATTACATCTACGGGAGTATAAATAATTTTTCGCTTACTCGCAGGGCTTCGGCTTTCGCTCCTTACAGAATAAGCGACTATAAGAGTGAGGCTGACCAGTCTGGACAATTAAAAACTACTCTTGAGTTTAAGACTCCAAATACCGACTACTTCTCTAACAAATTGGATGCGTCTGAAAAGTTGACAGTAAAGATTTATCAGGGAAAAGATGTCACTATACCTTCATTCACTACAGAAGCCGCTCCTGGCGAACTTGTGAAATGGGTTGATGAGAAAGCCCTCCATGGCTTCAATTATTACCGCATCACATGCGAAAATTCATACGGACCGGGCGAAGCAGTGCTTGACACTATTTTCGTTGGTAGAGACAAGCCTGCATTGATTGAAAATCTGAATTTCAAGGCCGATGCTCAGAATGCAAATGTACGCTTGAATTGGGATAAACCGGAGAGAGGAGTCAACGGAGGCCTTGTACTGGACTCAGAGACCAAGTATAATGTATATGCTTACAATCCGTTGACCCAGGAATTGACTCCTATTGCAGAGAATGTTGCCGAAAAAACATATCTTGTGGAGGCTAACGTGACAGGAGCTCAGAATCTCTATTATTATGCCATTTCAGCTGTCAACTCAGAAGGAGAGGGAACTGCAAATGCTACTTCAGTAGTGCTTGGCAAACTATATGATCTTCCATTTGAGGAATCATTTGCAAATTCTGCTGTTTCTACCCAACTCTGGCAGGCAATCCCAATGATAGATGGAGCCACTTCTGCCGGCATCTCTAACCCAGAACCTTCATACAACCAATGCGAGGGACCTCAGGACAATGACGGGGGCTGTGCCTATATATATAATGGATATCAGTTTGAGACATATGTAGGCGCACTCCTTGTGACTCCTAAAATGCACCTTGTAAAGGATGGCAAGAATGAACTTTCGTTCTGGGCTTACCACTACAAAGAGCCTGCTGATTATGTCAATAAAGGTGCTGTATATATTGCTGTCAGTGCTGATGATACAGAAGCTGAAATAGTGACTGGATTTGAAGTCGGTGGCGACAAGGAGACCGGCTGGACCGAACATAAAGTGAATCTTGATAAATATAAAGATGCCGACCATCTGTCGATAATATTCATGGGTATGACTCCAGGATATCAGGATGCTATATACATCGACAATATCAAGGTGGCTTCCGGAAGTTCCTCTGTTGATGGTGTTCTTGACGAAGATCAACGTAATGACTCCGTCATCTATGACCTGAACGGTTATCGTCTGCCTGGAAATGGTGTGTCAAATGGTAAGGTAGTGATTAGCAACGGTAAGAAATCGATCAACCGCTAATCCGTTTTATCAATAACCGCTTCTCACTTAAAGCTCATCTCAGTTTTGAGATGGGCTTTTATTTTATAAGTTCTCAATGAAAAAATTTGGATGAAAGAGGATTTTTTTGTAATTTTGCAGCGTCTTTTGACGAAAGGATGCTCCAATGAGGGGAGAGAGACCCTGGAGACAACCCTTTTAAAGAAAGGCATCAATATTATTAACTTTATAACTCTCAACAAAATGCATCTTTCAACTGAAGAAAAGCAGGCCATCTTCGAGAAGTATGGTCAGGGAAAGAACGATACTGGTAGCCCAGAAAGCCAGATTGCGCTCTTCTCTATCCGNATCAAGCACCTTACTGAACACCTCAAGAACAACCACAAAGACCACACTACAGCCCGTGCACTTAAGGCTCTCGTAGGTCAGCGTCGTAGCCTTCTTGACTATCTTATCCGTAAGGACATCAACCGTTACCGTGCAATCATCGCTAAGAAAGAACTCGGTATCCGTCGCTAATCGGATTTTCAGACAAGAAAAAAATTCAAGTCCAATTCCATAGCATGTGGAGTTGGACTTTTTTCACTACCACTACCCTCTTGCCTCTATGGAAAGATTTAAGATATTTCTGGAGAAACTTCCTCCATGGACATTCTCCATTATCTGCTTCATCGCTATCTGCTGGCTCACTCTGAGCCCAGACCCTCTGGGCGACAATGACCTTCCTCTTTTCCCAGGAGCCGACAAGATAGCCCATGCTCTCATGTTTGGAGGATTTACATTCTGTATTATCCTCGACTGGCATCGTCGCCACGGTTGGCCTTTGGCGTTCAAGAAAGTGGACGTGTATGCAGCTGATACTGCATCAGCCTTAGGCATCATCACTGAATTGCTCCAGGATGCCATGCATAGCGGGCGTACGTTTGAATTTTGGGACATGGTAGCCGACATCACCGGGGCATTCCTCGTGGCTACAATTGTAGCAGCAATTAAATTCAAGACAAAAGACCGTTACCCCCATGAATAAGGGAAGATGACGACACAAATAAGGGGAGAGCCTTGACAAACACGGCTCTCCCCTTTCTCAAATATGTAGATAAGTTATTTCTTCCTGATTATTTCTTTTTGAGCAGGGTCCTCCCCTTCTCGATGGCCNGCTTATTGACCGGTATAAGCTTATGATGACGTTCCGGCAAGGATTTCTTAAGTCCTTTCTCTACATTTTCCATCGGAATNTTATACTCCATTGCTTCTAAGAGAGCACCCATCACGATCATGTTGTAGGCTTTGCTGTTGCCAAGTTCGAGGGCAGCGTCCATAGCGTTGATCGGATAGATGTNGATNTCGGTGCGTTCNGGATGCTTATGGATTCCATTTGTATCGTAGATNAGCATTCCTCCTTTCTTCACACGCGGACCGAATTTGTCAAGGCTCTGCTGATTCAGGGCTATGACTATGTCATATGTGTCAAGCACCGGAGATGAAATCCGCTCGTCGCTCAGAATGACAGTGACGTTGGCAGTTCCACCACGCTGTTCAGGNCCATANGAAGGCATCCAAGTCACTTCTTTATCATCCATTAGTCCGGAATAAGCCAGAATCTTGCCCATTGACAGGACACCCTGACCTCCAAATCCGGCTGCAATTATCTCTGTTTTCATTTCTTTCAGATTTTTGGGTTAGGGGATTCAGTTTTCAGCCACTTTCAGGTCGCCAAGAGGATATTTCTCAAACATGTGCTTAGCCATCCATTCATTTGCCTTCTCCGGAGTCATTTTCCATCCGGAATTGCAAGTAGACACCACTTCCACTACACTCGTGCCTTTCTTATTGATTGCATTCTGGAATGCTTTCTTAAGAGCCGNTTTAGTCTTGCGCACATTGGCGGGAGTGTGTACACTCTGTCGAGTCACGTAGCAAGTGCCATCGAGTTCCTTAAGGAGATTGGTGATCTCAAGTGGATAGCCGTTAAGGTCTACACGGCGTCCGTAGGGCGATGTAGCGGTCTTTTGTCCTAAAAGTGTAGTTGGGGCCATCTGGCCTCCCGTCATGCCGTATATGGCGTTATTGACGAAGATCATGACAATGTTCTCGCCACGGTTTGCTGCATGGATAGTCTCAGCAGTGCCGATGGCCGACATGTCGCCGTCGCCCTGATAGGTGAACACTACATTCTCGGGCCAAAGACGATTGACTGCTGTCGCAATGGCCGGAGCACGTCCATGGGCAGCCTCAATCCAATCACAATCTATATAATTATAGGCGAACACNGCGCATCCTACAGGAGAGACACCAACTGTACGCTCTACAATGCCGAGTTCGGAGATGACCTCTGCCACAAGCTTATGAATCACTCCGTGGCTACAGCCGGGGCAATAGTGCATGTTGACTTCCTCAAGGAGTTCAGGAGTGGCATACACTTTATTTTCAGGCTTTATTATATCTTGTATGTCCATTTTCTTAGATTTCAGTGGTCAGGTTTCAGGCCTGCGCTATTAGTTTTTCCTTAAGGGCTGTTACTATCTCAGATGGGCTTGGGATTATGCCGCCCATTCTGCCGAAATGCTTCACGGGGAGCGAATCATGGACGGCGAGACGCACATCCTCAATCATCTGTCCGGCATTGAGTTCTACCACCAATATCCCTTTCTTGCCCTCGGCAGCTTTGCGGATTGCCTCTGAAGGGAAAGGCCAAAGTGTGATAGGACGGATGATCCCCACTTTCAGACCCTCTTCCTCAGCAATTTCCTTCGCCTTTGTAGAGATTCGGGCCACCGAACCAAAGGAGATTATCAGATAATCGGCATCCTTGGTGTCTATCTCTTCCCAGCGAGTCTCGTTGGCTTCTATCTCGCGATATTTTGCCTGGAGCTGATTGTTGATGATTTCCATCTTGTCTGATTCAAGCTCGAGAGAAGTGACAACATTGCGTTTGCGGCGTCCTTCGCGTCCGGTAGCAGCCCAGGGGCATTGCTGTCTGATTTCAGCATCAGTGCGACGTGGGCGTTGCTCTGGAAGCACCACCTTCTCCATCATCTGGCCAACAATTCCGTCGGCAAGAATCATAGAGGGGTTACAGTATTTGAATGCAAGGTCGAATCCAAGTCCGACAAAGTCTGCCATTTCCTGCACAGTGGATGGAGCGAGCACTATCATATGATAGTCGCCNTGTCCNCCACCNTTNACNGCCTGGAAATANTCNGCNTGCGAGGGNTGGATNGTNCCNAGGCCNGGNCCNCCNCGCATTACNTTNAGNATNAGNGCAGGNAGNGAGGANGCNGCNATNTAAGAGATNCCCTCNTGCTTNAGGCTGACACCTGGTGATGAAGATGAGGTCATTACGGCTTTTCCGGTGGCTGCTCCGCCATAGACCATATTGATTGCAGCCACTTCTGATTCTGCCTGGACCACTACCATACCGGTCGTCTCCCAGGGCATGAGAGCCTCAAGTGTCTCAAGCACTTCCGACTGCGGGGTGATGGGATAGCCGAAATAGCCATCGCATCCGTAGCGGATCGCTGCATGGGCTATCGCCTCGTTGCCCTTCATGAGTCTTATTTCTTCCATATGTTGAGTTTTCTGTTTTTCAGTTTTATGTATTCGCTGATTAGTCTAATTTTACTCGGTAAACCTCAATGCATGCGTCCGGGCAGACCAAAGCGCAGCTGCAGCATCCTATACAGGCCTCGGGATTAGACATGTAGGCGAAATGATAACCACGGTCGTTCACTTCATAGGGCTGAAGCGAAAGTGTATTGGTCGGACATGCGACCACACATAGATTGCATCCTTTACACCGTTCCTTGTTGACGGTGACGGCTCCTTGTATTTTTGCCATTTGTTTTTTATTATTTTTTAGAAGCTATATTAGCCTTTATCGCTTGCTTAGAAGTTTTTACTAAGCAAATGATTATTTAGATGTCTTTGCAAATACAAAGATAAGCAAAAATTTATTACTATTTGCCAAATGTTAAAAAGGTTTAACAAAATTTAATAATCAGCGCATATATACAAAAGTGTGCAATTTGCATCAATGCCTCTCCGACAGCAATCGAAGAGGCATTGACCTTATGACTTATTCATTATTCGCATCCCAGCAATTTTGCAAGAGTTTGCACTCCCTTGGTGGCAGGTTCGGGAATCACTGTCAGATTTGGAATATTGGGCGTGGAGGCGGGATTCGGGTCTATGTAATAGATAGGCACTCCCGGGCGAACACTATAGATAAGCCCTGCAGCCGGATATACTGCCAGGCTTGTGCCAATTACGCAGAATATATCAGCTTCGTGAGCCAACTCCATGGCTTTCTCTATATTTGGCACAGCCTCCTGAAAGAAGACGATATGCGGCCGCATAGGGTCGCCGTTAGCTCCTCTGGTAGCCGGAGTGGTATCAAGATTATCGGGTGATAGTGTCTCGACATATTCCGGATGAATGATAGAGCGGATCTTCATCAGTTCTCCATGAAGGTGCAGGATATTTTTTGAGCCTGCACGCTCATGAAGGTCATCGACATTTTGCGTGATTATATAGACATCGAAGCCCTTCTCAAGGTCTACAAGCGCCCGATGCGCGGCATTCGGCTCAGCTTTCAGCAAATCGTGCCTACGCTGATTGTAGAACTCGTGCACTAATTCCGGATTGCGTCGAAACCCATCGGCCGACGCCACATCCATAACCGGATAGTTTTCCCACAGACCGCCGGCATCACGGAAAGTCTTGATTCCGGACTCGGCGCTAATACCGGCACCTGTGCTTATCACTAATTTCTTTTTCATCAAACCTAAATTTATAATTTTAAACTCCCCCTTTAGGGGGTAAGGGGGCTTATTTCTCCCTCATAAAAATTTGGATAGGAGTGCCGTGGAAATCCCATTTTGCTCTTATCTTATTCTCAAGGAAGCGTCGATAAGGCTCTTTCACCCATTGAGGCAGGTTGCAGAAGAATACGAATGTCGGGATTATTGAATCCTTTAGCATCGTGACATATTTGATCTTCACAAACTTACCCTTGTTGCTTGGTGGAGGAGTGATGGCGATTTCCTCAAGCATATAAGTGTTGAGTTGAGAGGTAGGTATCACTCTGCGGCGGTTTTCATATACCTTCACAGCCGTCTCCAGCACATTGTAGATTCTCTGTTTGGTCAAAGCCGATGCAAAGATGATGGGGAAGTCGGTGAAAGGTGCGAATTTGCCACGGATGGCTTCCTCATAGCGTTTCTGCGCCTCCAGGCTGCGGTCTTCCACAAGGTCCCACTTGTTGACACACACCACGAGCCCCTTCTTATTTTTCTGGATAAGAGAGAAGATATTTGCATCCTGGCCTTCAATGCCACGAGTGGCATCGATCATAAGTATGCAGACATCAGAAGCCTCGATGGCTCGTATCGAGCGGATAACGGAATAATACTCTATATCCTCATTCACCTTCTGCTTCTTGCGGATTCCGGCAGTGTCGACGAGATAGAAGTCGAATCCAAATTTATTATAACGGTGATAGATGGAGTCGCGAGTGGTGCCGGCGATGTCTGTCACAATGTGTCGCTCTTCTCCAATAAAGGCATTGATGAGGGAGGATTTGCCAGCGTTCGGTCTACCTACAATAGCAAATTTGGCAATATTCTCCTCAGTTTCGTCCTTGTCTGGAGTGTTTGGGAAGTCCTTGATTATTTCGTCGAGGAGGTCGCCGGTGCCGGAGCCGTTGGCCGACGACACCTCTAAGGGGTCTCCAAGACCGAGAGAATAAAATTCAGCGACATTATATTTTGAATCGCTCTTATCTTCCTTGTTGGCAACGAGGATAATGGGCTTCTTGCTTCGGCGCAGTATAGCTGCCACCTTGTCGTCAAGATCAGTCACACCCACTGATGCATCCACCACGAAGAGAATCACGTCTGCCTCTTCAATGGCTATATGCACTTGCTTATTGATTTCCTCCTCGAATATGTCGTCGGAGTTCACGACCCAACCACCGGTATCGACGATTGAGAATTCCTGGCCATCCCAGTCCACTTTGCCATACTGGCGGTCGCGGGTGGTGCCGGAAGTGTCATCTACGATGGCGGCTCTGGTCTGCGTCAAACGGTTGAAGAGCGTGGATTTCCCCACGTTCGGCCGCCCTACTATTGCTACTAATTTACTCATAGTTTTTTTAATTCATAATTCAAAATGCATAATTCATAATTAATCCGCAATAATAATTCACAATTCTAATACTGTGTATCTAATTGTGCATTATGAATTTTGCATTATGCATTTTTATTCTATGTATCCGAATTGTCTTAGTTTGTTTTCTCTGTTTCTCCAGTCTTTCTCTACCTTTACGAATAGTTCGAGATAAACTTTTTTGTCGAAGAATTTCTCGATGTCCTGGCGGGCTGCAATACCGATTTTCTTAATCTTCTCGCCCCCCTTGCCGATAATGATACCCTTCTGGGTGTCACGCTCTACGTAGATGACAGCCATGATATGGATTGAGTTCTCTTTTTCCTCAAATTTCTCTACGAGCACTTCTGCTGAATATGGGATTTCCTTGTCGTAATTCAGGAGAAGTTTCTCACGGATGATTTCAGTGACGAAGAATCGCATTGGCTTGTCGGTCAGAGCATCCTTGCCGAAGAATGGAGGCGACGGCGGAAGGAGTTCTATGATGCGTGACTTAAGGTTTTCTACATTGAAGTTCTGCGTTGCGCTAATGGGGAACACCTCAGCGTTTGGCAGTCGCTTTTTCCAAGCCTCGACGAGGGCCTCAAGTTCCTCATTATTCTTGAGAAGGTCAACTTTATTGATTACGAGAAGCACGGGAACTTTTTCCTTTGCCACACGGTCAAGGAATTCTTTATTTTTTTCAGGATCTTCAACTACATCGGTGACATATAGCAGTATATCGGCATCGGTCAATGCCCCTTCTGAGAATTCAAGCATTGACTCCTGAAGTTTATATTTTGGTTTCAAGACTCCCGGGGTGTCGCTGAATACGATCTGGTATTCGGGAGTGTTTACAATGCCTGTGATGCGGTGGCGGGTGNTCTGTGCCTTTGATGTGATGATTGAAATGCGCTCGCCAANGAGGTCGTTCATCAATGTAGACTTTCCAACGTTAGGGTTGCCTACGATATTNACAAATCCGGCACGGTGAGTTCCTGTGTATTCTGNTGCAGAGACTGGAGTGTTTTCAGTTTCTGTAATTGTCTCGCTAATGATTTTGTTTTCTTCCATAATATTATCTTGTGTTTTTCAATTAAAATTCAGTGAATGAGAAGGGGAGGAGTGAGGAAATGGATGGGAACACGTAAATGCAGTCCGCACCAAAAAGAATTACTTCGATTGGCCCATAAAGATGTTCATATTCAAGCAGGGCTTGACGGCATGCACCGCATGGAGAAATAGGACTTGACTGAAACTTAGCCTCGTCTTCCTTTCCTTTGGGCATATCCCCAACATTACGGGCGGCTATGGCAATTTTTTTCATCGCCATGCCAGGATTGAGTGCTGATGCTTGCCAACAGGCATTTCGCTCTGCGCATATTCCGGAAGGATATGCAGCGTTCTCCTGATTTGAGCCGCTTACAATTGATCCGTCAGCCATACGGATGGCAGCCCCTACATGGAAACGGGAGTAGGGAGCATAGCTACGGTAGGTCATCATCTTTGCCTTGGAGATAAGTTCCCGGTCGTCGGCGGAAAGTTCTTCAGGGGCTACAGATTTATATGTTATTTCTATTTTATTTTCTTTCATGGTATGAAAAATTATGATCACGAGGCTCACAATCCGGCCACGTCTACATTTTATTAACAACGAGTCGGCGTTTTAGGTTGAGTGATAAGAGCAAGGGGCTGACAAAAAAATCTCTAAATAATTGCCAAACTCACAAAAATGTATTACCTTTGCATTCCCAAAGGGCATGAGTCTGCCATGATTGACCCTTGACTCTTGGATATTGACATGGACACGCCTCTGTAGTTCAACGGATAGAATAGAAGTTTCCTAAACTTTAGATAGGGGTTCGATTCCCCTCGGAGGTACGTAGAAAATCCCACCTGTCTATAACTGACGGTTGGGATTTTCCTTTATTTGTATTCGGGGATTTGGTCGGGATGGAAGGTGATGGAACGAGAGGTGGGGGAGGATGCGAGGAAGTAGCCGAGCACGCGTGGACCTGTGAATAGTGCCGGGCCGCTGCTGTCGTTTTGAAGAGCCTCAAGATAATCATGCATTTCCTTGGATATGCGTGTGACTGTGCATGTCATTACGTCACCATCGAAAAGAACTGTGTCGTCGTCTTCCTCATCAGTATCGCGTCTTGATGTCATAGTGAAAAATGTTGCCACTCCATCGTATGCCACTCGGTCGTCTTGCTCCTGCCATGAGTAAATCTCACCGTTGCGNNANAGTTTTACCCAATAACACTCCTGATCCTTCTCCGGATTGTCGGCGTAAAGCACTTGCAATACTGCCACTTGGTCGTAGGGCATATTGATCCAATTGAATTCCATGCCCANAATCTCTNTAGGGNGATACATCGTTGTCTCCATTTCATAGACAATCCCCTCTCGTTCAACTTTGAGACTATAATCATGGCNCACAATGCCTGGGATATCATTGGTGAAATATCCTTCGTCATTTGGACTGATGGAGTATTCCTCTCCCGAATTTAGATCGTAGAGAGTCACAGTGGCATCTGTGAGCCGGGTGAGATTCATTGGCTCATCCATTGGCGTAGTCAGAGTGATTGCAGCGCGGAATCCCTCTGGTGTAAGTTCGGCTTCTATCACAGTCAGGGGCTCAATATCGTGATATTTCAAATCAAGATCCTTGGAGCAAGACGATATCATAATGCATAATGCACAATTCATAATGCATAATTTATAAATCGTAGGGAGTTTCATAATGAAAAATGCTTAAAAATAGGGGAGTGTACATTAGAATTTCAGAGTATAGGAGACAGAGGGAACAAGTCCGTACATGGCTTGCTGAACAGCCTGAGTTCCGGAAGGTTTATCCGGGTCATCCCTGAAATAGACTACGTAAGGATTATATCGGCAATAAGCATTGTAGATTCCGAAAGCCCATTCATAGGTCAATTTCCTGCCTACATGAGTGTATGTGGCAGAGAGGTCAAGGCGATGGGTAGGTGGTGCCTTATATGAATTGCGTTGTGAATAATAGTAACAGGTTTCCCCAGCCACTTCATATTTCACGTCAGGAGCAGTCAATGGTTGACCTGAAAGGAAAATCCATGACCCAGAAAGATTCCATCTGTCGGTGAGGCGGAATATTGCCGTCACTGCAAGGTCGTGGGTACGGTTGTTGGAAGCGTCATACCATTTTCCTTCATTGATGCCCGGGATTTTTGTGGCTGTATGCGAGATAGTATATGCAATCCATCCTGTCAAACGACCATTGTTTTTTCTGAACATGAATTCAGCGCCATATCCTCTCCCTTTGCCACCAAGAATAATGTCTTCCAAGGCAATATCAGAGAATGATGTCCTACCATCTTTGTAGTCGTAGACATTTTTTATGTCACGATAGAATCCTTCTGCCGACCAATCGAAATCACCGTTATCAGTCATGCCTGAATAGCCAATGGCATATTGGATCGCCCTTTCGGGTTTTACTACAGCCGATGTCAGTGCATATCTGTCGAAAGGAAAAGAGGTGGTGGTGCTTCGGATAGCGTGCAGATCTTGAGATGAAGATCCTACGCCAGCCTTGATATTATGATTTTGATTGATGTTGTATTTGATGTTAATTCTTGGATCCGGCGTGATATAGGTCTTTCCATCGAATTGATTGGGAACGCCGTAAACGGAAATGAATTCATGAAACCTGGATTGAGACAATACAGAAGAAACATTGAGCCGGATGCCTGCTGTCACATCCACCTTTTCAGAGAAAGAACCCTCATAGTCAATCCACGCAGAATTTTGCCAAAGGGATCTTATTTCCTTTTCAAAAGAGTCGTTCAATAGCCACTCTGCCGATTTGACTTTTAGAAATTCAGACCGCAGACCAAACTCAATACCTTGGTGTTCGGCTATTTGCCAGTGTGTTTTTTCATTGAGAGAATAATTGTGGATATATGTAAGCATCTCCTGGTCGAGCGCCATGATGTCCATCGACATCTTGGGATTAAAATGGGTCAACGAAGCAGTTGTGGTGAAAGTCAAGCGGTCGGTAGTTCTTGCATTCCAGTTGATAGATGCTCCAAGATTTCCCCAATAGAGCCCCATCAGGTCGCTTATGGCCATATTGTCGTGGCTAATAAAGAAACTGCCGTCGATGATGTGACCTGCACGAGGATTGTATCGCAATTTTGCAGTGACATCATAGAAATTCATCACGGTGCTTCTATATTTAGGCACAAGNTTAAGGAAAGCATCCACATATGAACGGCGAGCCGTGACTGCAAACGAAAGTTTATCCTTGACGATAGGACCTTCGGCCTTAATTTTTGCAGCGAGAATACCTATGGTGAATGATCCATGGTAAGATTCCATGTCTCCGGGCATAAGGGTGGTCTCCAATACAGATGAAGTCGCGTCGCCATACATAGCAGGGTAGGGACCTTTGAAAAGTGTCGCGCTTCCGAGGGCATCATCGTTGAAAGTAGAGAAGATCCCCATCACATGAGAGGGATTGTAGAGAGATATTCCATCAAGGAGCACAAGGTTTTGATAGGCATTCCCTCCTCTTACTTCAAAGCCACCACCNCCATCTCCTTCACTTCTCACACCAGGCAAAAGGGAAATAGACTTGAGGATATCGTTTTCCCCTCCGAAAGAAGGGAGTTGGTTNAGNCNTCCCAATTCCAGTTTTTCTGAGCCTATTCGGGTGTTTTCGATGCGTTGTCGGGCAGAGTTTCCGGTGACTATCACTTCATTGAGAATGGTCTCTGAAATAGAATCTGCAGGAGAAATATCTGCCAGGCAGATTAATGAACTTACAAGCCAGGATATAATTATACCA
>WFLX010085932.1_pt1 | contig 29596 bp, 20 predicted proteins | sample 4967041 | NCBI WGS metagenome assembly WFLX01 (sample SAMN12857096, study PRJNA449069) | gut metagenome | isolation source: stool from male and female vole | host: Microtus ochrogaster | place: USA:Florida | collected 2017
ATATTTCGCTAAGTTCCTTCATGGAAGACTGCTTGAATCGGCTTGCTGCCGTCGCGAAGCACGAGCCGCCAACACGAAGCCGCTGTTCTGTTCGGAACTGTCAAAAGATTCATTCACCTTATCTGGCAAGAGCTCCCGATAATCATTGCTGGTAGAAATTAATCAGACCGGGCCCGTCTGATTAAATCTATCCGCAACAATCTAAATGAATCAAAAAACACCAACATAACGAAAGCTANAAAAAGCCCAAATAGNGCAANCTCANAACTCGCTTCATGCTCATNTAANATAATATNGTTTATGTGCAAAACTGTATAGTCGGTGAGGATGCCGGATTGTGCTGTCTTTATTTTATTCCTATAATCTGTGAAACTGATAATATCCTTTGCAAATAAATCAATGTCTCCCAAATAATTTGTATCTTTGTGAAAATCTCATTTACTATAACACGAATCAATTATGTTTGATAAAACTTACGGACTCTATATAGCTCAAGGACCCAACGGACCGATATCTCTTAATGGTAAAATGGTAAACCGTCACGGACTCATTGCCGGAGCTACGGGAACGGGAAAAACTGTTACGCTGCAAGTCATGGCTGAAACTTTGTCTCAAGCCGGCGTGCCATGTTTCATGGCTGACATTAAAGGCGATTTATCAGGAATTGCGGAAAAAGGCGCTTCAAGCAAATTTATCGAGAAAAGATGCGATGAATTTGATTTGGATACCCCTAAATTCAAAGCTTGTCCCGTGAGATTTTTCGATGTGTTCGGTGAACAAGGACATCCCATGCGTGCAACTATTTCAGGCATGGGCGCCGATCTCATGGCTCGCTTGCTTGAACTCAATCCCACTCAAAGCGGTGTTCTTAACATCGTCTTTAGAATCGCTTCCGATGAAAATCTGCCACTAATTGACTTGAAGGATTTGAGATTGATGCTCGATTATGTTTCCAAGAATGCGGCGAAATACACCACTACCTATGGGAATATTAGCCCGCAGTCAATCGGAGCAATTCAGCGTGCGCTGTTATCGCTTGAAAATCAGGGTGCTGACAAGTTCTTTGGAGAACCGGCATTCAATATCAGCGACTTGCTTGCTGTTGAAGGCGGAATGGGTGTAATGAGCGTTCTCGCTGCAGATAAGCTTGTCCAGTCCCCTAAAGTCTACTCTACATTCCTGATGTGGCTTCTGAATGAGATTTACAACTCCCTTCCCGAAGTGGGCGATCTTGAATTGCCTAAATTGGTATTTTTCTTCGACGAGGCTCACCTGCTGTTTGATGACGCTCCTAAGGCTCTTCTCGACAACATCGAACGAGTAGTGAGGTTGATAAGAAGTAAAGGCGTTGGCATCTATTTTGTCACTCAAAACCCCATTGACGTTCCTGAAACCATCCTCGGTCAGCTCGGTAATCGTGTGCAGCACGCTTTGCGCGCATTCACGCCGAGGGATCAGAAAGCGGTCAAAGCTGCCGCGCAGACCTTCCGAGCTAACCCCTCGTTTGACACCGGCGAAACTATCCAGCAATTAGGAACTGGCGAAGCTCTGGTGTCATTTCTGGATGAAAAAGGCGCTCCGTCGATGGTGGAAAATGCGAAAATCATGTTCCCCCTTAGCCACATCGGCGCTCTCTCGCCCGAAAGACGAAATGAGGTCATCAAGGGATCGCTGCTTTACGGAAAATATGACACTCCCGTCGACCGTGAAAGCGCTTTTGAAATAATTNTGGCTCAGCGTCAGAAAGCCGAACAAGAAGAAAAAGCAGCTAAAGAAAGCGAGGCGGCTGAGAAAAAGAAAAAGGCTCAGTCGACTTCCTCCCGCTCCGAGTCAAGCCGTTCAAGCAGTAAGAAGAAAGGCGGTTTCTGGAGCGCTGTAGCGTCAATTGCGATGCCTATTCTCACCTCCATGGGACGTTCTCTCGGCAGAGAGGTTGTGAAAAGCGTAACAGGTTCATCATCAACTACACGCAAACGCAAAAAATGATTCATTCGGCTCTAAAGCATGGGACATCCTTTCTGCTGCTGACGTTTGTTGTACTCACATCCGTCTTGCGGTTCCATCACCATGATTGTCATGGTCACATGTCCTTTGCTTTCTCCGAAAACACCGAATGTCTCTCCCCTCACATTCATCTCTACGCTTCTACAGATAGCGGCGAGGACTCTCATCATCCCCACAATCATAATCATTTTTGTCCCATAAGCGTTGAATTCCAGGCAACTGGAATACTAAAGGCTTGTTTCATCAATGCGATTGTGGCGACATTGGCTGCGATTCTCCCCTCCTATGGTTTTGAGTTCTCCACACCTGCTGAAGTCATTGCCGTTCTGTATGATTTCATATCCCCTGCGGCGTTCAAAACGTCCTTGCCATCGTTCAATCTGAGAGCCCCGCCGTTTATGTTATAGTTCTTGCAAGGTAAATTATTATAACCCAACACTATAACATAATATAAGATGAAAAATATATATTACTTGCCACTCCTCCTGTTGGCTGGAGTTTTCGCTTGTACGTCTGGTGTTCATACCGAACATGATGATCACGGCGACCACGATGGTCACGATCATGCAGTAAACTCTGATGTTGCCGAAGAGCACGATCATGGGGACGAGATAATTCTCGATCCCCACGTGGCTGATGAATTCGGCGTTAAAGTTGCTGAAGTCACTCCTGCCGATTTCAGTGAAGTAATCAAGGTGGCGGGAAGAATCCTCCCCTCCTCTTCAGGGGATGTCATTCTTTCCTCAAAATCAGCNGGAATTGTCACCATTAAAAAGAACCTGAATTTAGGATCGAAAGTGAACAGCGGCTCTGTTATCGCCACTCTCTCATCACGCGGCATGGTTGGCGGAGATGCTAACGAATCAGCCGCCGCTGAGCTTGAAATGGCGAAAAAGGAGCTTGACCGGCTGAAGCCGCTCTATGAGGAGCAGATTATACCGAAAAAAGATTATATTGCCGCCCAAAACGCTTATCAGCAGGCGTTGATCGCTTACTCAGGAAGCAAGTCGGGCAGTGCTGTTGTCTCCCCTTCGGCAGGAGTAGTTACCGATCTTTTTGTGAAATCGGGAGAATATGTTGATGCGGGACAGCCCATTGCCCGCGTGTCATCGTCCAAAAATCTTGTGCTGCGCGCGGATCTTCCTGAGAANTATATGGGCGAAAGCGCTGACATAACCTCGGCAAATATCCGCACGGCTTACATGGATTCATCCATTTCCCTTGCTGATCTTGACGGAAAGATGATTGCCGCCGTTCATGACACCTACCCCGTTTCTCCCGGATACGTGCCTGTCTATTTTGAATTCAACAACAACGGNGCGGTCACTCCCGGCAGCTCCTGCGAAGTATTTTTACTTGGGAAAGGTAGAAACAAGGTGATTCTCATTCCCGAAAGTTCCATCATTGAGCAGATGGGGCAAAAATACGCTTTTATCAAGATTGATGCCGAGGGATATAAAAAAATTCCGCTCAAACTCGGAACTTCNGATGGAATATACCGTGAAGTCATTTCCGGCATCAACCCGGGCGACAGNCTCGTGGTGGAAGGAGTCACNTTCATNAAACTTGCNGANTCCAAAAACATTGTTCCACAGGGACACACCCATAATCATTAATCCCGATGCTGAATAATATAATAAAAGGCGCTCTCGCCAATCGCGCGGCGATCCTGATTGCATTCGGACTGATGCTTATAGCCGGAGCGTCGGTCCTGATGCGGATGGAAGTGGATATTTTCCCTGATTTGAACGCCCCGACAGTAGTGGTTATGACCGAAGCTCCGGGACTATCGGCTGAAGAGGTTGAAAAAACGGTAACCCGTCCCATCGAAGCCGGGCTTAACGGCGCGGGAAGCATGCGTCGCGTGCGCTCGACATCCACTACCGGATTTTCAGTCGTGTGGGCTGAATTCAACTGGGGTACCGATATATACCGTGCCCGTCAGACGGTCGCCGAGAAACTAACCGAGCTGAGCGACAATCTCCCCTCAAATGTCGGCGCTCCCATCATCGGTCCGCAATCATCCATTCTTGGAGAGATGCTGATAATAGGGCTCACCGCCGATTCAACCGACATGATGCACTTGCGAACGATTGCCGACCGTGTGTTAGGTCCGCGTCTCCTCTCAATCGGAGGGGTTTCCCAAGTGTCAGTCCTCGGCGGCGAAGAGAAGGAATATCAGATTCAGGTGATTCCGTCAGCTCTGAAGAACTACAACGTCACTGCCGACGAACTCCTTGATGCGGTCGAGTCAATCAACAACAACGCCACTGGCGGTGTCATCAACCAATATGGCAACGAATATATTGTTAAAACCGATATAATGACATCATCGGTCGAGGAGCTCGGAATGTCAGTGATAAAAAGTTCTCCCGACGGGATTGTGCGGCTCAACGACGTTGCTGAAATAAAGGTTGCCGGTAAATTTCCTAACTTTGGCAGCGCGTCGCTCAACACACATCCCGCCGTGTTGCTGACGGTGACCAAACAGCCGGGTGTCGGAACAATACCGCTCACCGAAGCGATCGAACGGCAGATCGATGAATTGAAACCGTCGCTCCCTTCCGATGTTGCGATACACACCGACATTTTCCGTCAAAGTGATTTCATAAATAACTCTATCGGAAATCTCCAGATGTCATTAATTGAAGGGTCATTGTTTGTCATCGCAATCCTGTTCTTCTTTTTAATGAATATCCGCACTACTGCCATTTCGGTAGTAACCCTCCCGGTATCGGTTATCTTGACAATCATTATCCTCAACCTTTTAGGGCTCAACATCAACACCATGACTCTCGGCGGTATCGCCATAGCCATCGGTTCATTGGTCGATGATGCTGTCGTGGACGTGGAGAATGTCTACAAGCGGCTCAAGGAGAACAAAGGCAAAGCTCCGGTTGTCGATGTCGTGCTTGAAGCGTCGAAAGAGGTGCGCTACCCCATTTTCAATTCATCGCTCATAATCATCGCCAGTTTCCTCCCGCTCTTTTTCCTGTCGGGATTTGAAGGCAGNATGNTGGTGCCGCTCGGNNTNTCNTTCATCGTGGCNTTNATTGCGTCGACATTTGTAGCCCTCACCCTCACGCCTGTTTTGTGCAGCTATCTCCTTAAAAAANCGGGAACTGCCCTCNACGACANAGANCCAAAGACGGCGCTGGCGTTGAAGACAGCCTATNTCAAAGGGCTTGACTTCGTGATGAAGCGCAAGAAAGGCAGCATCATCGTGACATGCGCGCTGTTCCTCCTTGCCGCAGGTCTCTTCTTCACTCTCGGCAGAAGCTTCCTCCCNCCNTTCAATGAAGGCTCTTTCACGATCAACATNAGCGCNCTTCCNGGAATATCNTTGTCGGAAAGCGACAACATAGGNCGNGTNGCTGAAAAAGAGATTATGTCGGTTCCGGAGATAAAGACTGTGGCGCGTAAAACCGGTAGAGCCGAACTCGACGAGCACTCCCTTGGCACTAATGTTTCCGAAATCGAGGCTCCCTACATCCTTGACCGAGGACGTTCACGGAAAGAAGTGGAAAAAGAATTGCGCGGAAAGCTTTCAAAAATTCCTGGCGTGAATATTGAAATAGGACAACCGATTTCTCATCGCATTGATGCCATGCTTTCAGGCACTGAGGCTCAGATTTCAATCAAAGTGTTTGGCGAAGACATAAATCATCTTTATTCTTTAGGTAAAAAAATCTCGGAATCTATCCATGGAATTCCCGGAATAGTGGATGTCAACGTGGAGCAGCAGATGCAACGCCCGCAAATTGAGTTGCGTCCGCGACGCGAACTTATGTCGGCTTACGGGATAACCAACGCTCAACTTGCGCGATGCGTCAACATGGCTCTCGGCGGCATAAAAGTGTCGGAAGTTTATGAGGACGGAACTTCGCGCGACATCACCTTGCGCATTCACCCCGATGAAAGCGCCACTCTCGACGCGCTCGCCGATGTGACAATCGAAAGCAACCGGGGTTCAATCCCGTTGAGCTATGTCGCAGAATTTGTATCCACAACAGGACCCAACACGGTAAACCGTGAAAACAACTCGCGACGGCTTGTCGTGTCGGCTAATGTGTCGGGACGTGACTTGAAAGGCGCGGTCGATGAAATAAAGAGCGTGGTGAGAAGCGAAGTCCCTATGCCCGAAGGATATTATGTGACATACGGCGGACAGTTTGAAAACGAGGAAGCCGCTTCACGCACATTGTTGCTCACTTCGCTTATCGCGCTTGTGATTATCTTCCTGCTGTTGATGTCGGAGTTCAAAAACGTAACCGAATCCCTGATAGTGCTTGCCAACATGCCTTTCGCCATGATTGGCGGTGTCATCATTCTCCGTCTCACATCGGGCGAGCTGAATATCCCGGCTATTATAGGGTTCATTTCCTTGCTCGGCATATCGACCCGAAACGGCATGTTGCTTATTTCGCGCTACAATTCTTTGTTGAGCAAAGGGAAGTCGCTTGCCGAGAGCATTTATGAGGGCGCCAAGGACCGAGTGCTCCCCATCGTGATGACGGCGCTGACATCAGCGCTTGCCCTTATCCCGTTGGCTCTAAGAGGCGGAGAACCGGGCAACGAGATTCAGTCGCCTATGGCTATCGTGATTCTTGGCGGTCTATTGACATCAACTTTCCTAAATCTGTTCATCGTTCCCGCCGTGTTTTACATCGTTAAATCAAAAACGACTGCTAAATGAGAAAAAATGTAATAATCGCAGCTTTCTTCTTGACTCACGCTTTTTTATCTCACTCGCAATCATTCGATGCGCTTGTCGATAGTGTTATTAAGAACAACACCTCATTGAAAGCCGAAGATGCGAGGATAAGAAGCGAATTGCTCAACTCCAGGAGCGACAATATGCTTTCGGCTCCTGAAGCCGACTTTGAATACCAATGGGGGCGCAAAGCAGCCGGCGACAAGCTCAATGCCGGAATTTCGCAGGAGTTTGACTGGCCCGGCGCCTATAAGGCGCGTCGCGAAGCGATGAAAACCAAGTCAAGGGCATTGCAATTCCTAAGCCGGAGCAATGAGCTTGACAAGCGCCTTGAAATCAAGTTGCTCTATATTGACATCATCAATAATAAGAAGAATAGAGAGCTGCTTAAGGAGCGCATTGAAATAATGGGTCAGTTGATTGATAAATATTCCCGCGGAGTGAGCCTCGGACAGCTTGCCCTGCTCGATCTCAATAAGCTGAAAATCGAGAACCTGAGGCTTAAAAATTCCCTTACCGATTTTGAAACCGAATTTACCGCTTTAAAGCTGTCGCTTGAAAAGCTCAATGGAGGAAAATCATGTGACGCTATCATTGAATGCCTGAATGAGTATCCTGACGATGTAGTGCTTCCATTGAGTGAATATGACCGTCTGCTCGCCGAGTCTGATCCGATGGCGATGTATGGCGATGCAGCTGCGGAATCTCAATTGCAGGAAGTAAAAGCCGAGAANATGATGNGACTGCCCGGNTTTTCAGTAGGATACCGTTATAGTCTGGANGANGGAGAGGTGTTCAACGGATTCGCTTTAGGCATAAAACTNCCCTCCTACTCGTCGTCGGCAAAAATTAAGGCGGCTGANGCNTTGAGCGAATCGCTTTCCTACGAGAATGAGAGTATCGGAGCGGAACGCCGAGCCGACATGATTGCAAACAGGGAGAAAGCGATCGATCTTCTGCAAAAATACTCGGAATACAAAGCGTTGATGAAGAATGACAACAGCGTGGCTCAGTTGAAAAAGTCGCTTGACGGCGGTGAGATTTCAATTATCGACTACCTCGCCGAAATGGATTTCTTCCTGGAGGCAACCCAAGAGATGCTGAAGCTCGAATATGATTACATGGTGGCATTGACAAATCTTAATAAGTACCGCCTGCTTCGTTAAAAAGGGTTATATTATAGCTATTCTTTCCTCCCACCCCCAAACTTTCTAAGATTGGGGGTGTTTTATTTTCAAACTACGATACAAAAACACAAATAAAAATAACACACACTATGGAAATCAACATCTTCTCACAACCTGAGCTGCCTTATGCTCCTGACGCTCTCGCACCTGCGATAAGTGAAGAAACAATCTCTTATCACTGGGGGAAGCATGAAAAAACCTATATAGACAATCTTAACAAACTTGTCAGAAACACTCCATGGGAAGATATGCCCTTGGAAGAGATAGTCAGAAAAGCCGACGGGGCGTTGTTTAACAATGCGTCGCAGGCGTGGAACCATATTTTCTACTTCTTCTCGTTCAGTCCTGCCGGAGGCGGTGAGCCTAAAGGCGAGCTTGCCGAGGCGATAAAGAGAGATTTCGGCTCTTTCGAGGAATTCAAAAAGCTTTTTGTTGAAGCCGGAACCACCCTGTTTGGATCGGGCTGGGCGTGGCTTTCAAAGGACAAGCACGGAAAGCTTTTCATAACCCAAGGTCCTAATGCGTCCAATCCCATCAAGGACGGCTTGACCCCTATACTTACTTTCGACGTGTGGGAACATGCCTATTACCTTGATTACCAGAACCGACGCGCCGATGCGCTTAACAAACTGTGGGATATCGTGGACTGGGAAATAGTAAGTGGACGATATACAGCTAAATAATGTAATCATACTTTTTCTCTTACAGCGTAAATTTACGTTGTAAAAAACTATAGCACTTTTAAGCATAATGTGATGAATGGAGGGCGGAGTACTCGTGAGAGCGTTCCGTCTTTTTTTGTCGCTACCCGCAGGTGGCTTCATGTTAAAATTTATTCATTAGAAATAAATTAGCTTTCTTCAATCGGCGCGAGATAGGAACTTGCGCGAGAATTTCGTATCTTTGTAAGCTAAACCTATTTTGAACGATGAGCAAGAAAATCCTGTCGATATTATCAGTCTCTTTTGCCGCTTCTTCACTGACCGGCGCCGCTGCCTCGCTGCCTATTGAATTTACCGGCATCGAGCATAAAGCTATTGAGGTGACTCCCGAAGCGAGTACCGGACTGAACGCAATATATGTGCTCGACAGCACGGTGGGAGCGTCGTTTCAATTCACGGCGCAGCAGGGTGCCGCAGTATCGACATTCTCCAATCTCGGAGCCGCTTATGCCGAGGAGATAACACCCGTAAAAAGCGGAGACTTGTATACCGTGGAGCATATCGAGCCTAATCGCGGATATGTCATCACTTCGGGACAGACAAGCTCCTACATCTGGATTGTGGACTATTCCGATTTCGCTCCTGAAATAAACGCTGTCAACATATCGCCTGAATCAGATTGCTCTACAGTCGTTCTTGATATCTCAGGCAATGCCGGCTCCATTCCCTATTATTCCATAAACGGGCGCAAAATGGAACTGGACCGCAAGATCGAGATTGAATATAATACGCTGGAATATTCGGCGGAATCGGGGGCGTTCATCGAGAAACATGAGCTTAAGACGATGGAACATCTCGGTGAGCGCGTCTATATCGACGCTCCGTTATGCAACACCGAGTTCACTCTGTCATGCGATCGCTTCCTTAAGGAATGGGGACTCCCCGAAGTGACATGCGCGTCGCCCTACTACACTGCCGTGGCTGTCGACGCTTACACTTCAGCCGAACAGCTGTCGGAAGCCGCCGATAACGAACAGGGCGGTGACGGAGAGGGATTTGGCGGGTCGGCTCCCTGCGAAATCACATTTCGGGCGGCAGTGAGCGACGCAGCTATTTTCCGCGAATGGCAGTTGTCGAAGGACAATGAATTCAACGACATCTTCTATCGCGAGAGCAATCTTGACTTCACTTATACATTTCAAGAGGAAGGAACAGTCTATGTCCGCTTCACGGCGAGTAACGATGCCGCGACATGCGACTATTACAGCGCTCCCTACGAAGTGTCGATAGGCTCCTCGGTTCTGGTTTGTCCCAACGCTTTCTCTCCGGGTTCGAGCGAGGGCATCAACGACGTGTGGAAAGTGAGCTTCAAGTCCATAGTGAGTTTCGAGTGCCACATATTCAACCGCTGGGGAATATGCGTGGCTCATTTCACGCATCCCGCCGACGGCTGGGACGGCAAATACAAGGGCAAACTTGCTCCTGCCGGAGTGTATTATTATGTCATTAAAGCGAAAGGCGCCGATGGCAAGCGCTACAATCTTAAAGGCGATATCAATATCATAAGTCATAGAAAAAGACAAGGAATCGTTTCCGATAACCAATAAANAACTGAATCAAAAATGAATTACAACATATCACACCTATATGCCGCCATAACCATATTTGGCGCGATGTCTTTATTTCCCGCTCATGTCGACGCTCAATCAGCNGCAANCCANAAGGCGANGCCAGTTTTCTCGGAGGTTCTGAGCCCGGAAATACCTCACNCGGTGACATTTGCCGGGCAAAAAATAAATCTTGACCGCGTAGACATGTATGAGCGTCTCGACCGTGAACTAACCTCGATGGCTTACACTCACGGCAACACTCAGCTCGTGCTCAAGCGCGCCAACAAGTATTTCCCTGAAATCATCCCTCTTCTTAAGAAGAACGGTATTCACGAGGATTTGATCTATCTCGCCTGCATCGAGAGCTACCTGAATCCGAGAGCGGTGTCGGGCGCGGGCGCGGGAGGAATGTGGCAGTTCATGAAAACGACCGCGCAGCAGTACGGACTGGAGGTGAACCAGTATGTGGACGAGCGTTTCAATATTGAAAAAGCCACTGAAGCGGCATGCAAATATTTGNGGAAGGCATACGAGAAATATGGCAACTGGGAATCGGTAGCCGCTTCATATAACGCCGGCATGGCGCGCGTCAGCAAGGAGCTGGAGGCTCAAAACCAAACTACCGCTTATAACCTTTTCCTAAACGATGAAACTTCAAGATACATCTACAGGATGATCGCGATGAAGCTCATCATGGAGAACCCGAAAAAATATGGCTACTTCCTTACCGACGATCAGCTCTATCAGCCTGTGCGCACAAAGACCGTGACTGTCGACTATGCCGTGACCGACTGGGCTGAATGGGCTTCGAAGCATGGAATCAGCTACATGCAGCTCAGAGACTTCAATCCCTGGATAAGGGACAAGTCGCTCCCCAATAAAACCGGGAAAGCCTACAAGGTGAAAATTCCCGAGCTGAAAGACCTTAAACGCTCTTCTCAGCAGCACAAAACTTACAACTCTAACTGGACCGTAGATTAATCACAATGGATAAAAATCAAGAAATGCTCTCGGTCATAGGAGCGAGAGTACACAATCTTAAAAACATTGACGTTGAAATACCACACAATAAACTTACGGTAATAACCGGACTTAGCGGAAGCGGGAAATCGTCACTCGCATTCGACACCATATTTGCGGAGGGTCAGAGACGTTATATCGAGACCTTCTCGGCTTACGCGCGCAATATGCTCGGCACCCTCGAGCGCCCCGATGTCGACAAGATATCAGGATTGAGCCCGGTTATCGCCATTGAACAGAAGACCATAAACAAGAACCCGAGGAGCACGATAGGCACCACGACTGAGATTTACGACTATCTGCGCCTGTTGTATGCCCGCATAGGCGAAGCGCGAAGCTACGTATCGGGCGCTCCGATGGTGAAATATACAGCCGAGAAAATCGTTTCGATGATTCTCGACAAATATGCCGACAGGAAGATCTACATTCTTTCTCCCTTGGTGAAAAACCGAAAAGGACACTATAAGGAGCTATTCGAGCAGCTGAGAAAGAAGGGGTATCTCACGGTGAGAGTGGACGGGGAATTGCGCGAAATCACTTTCGGCATGAAACTTGACCGCTATAAAAACCACTCTATCGAACTGGTCATCGACAAACTGAAAGTCAACCAGAAGGACTCGCAACGGCTTAAAGACTCGGTGGAGAAGGCTCTTCAGCAGGGTGGCAAGCAAATGATGATTTATGACCTTGAAGACGAGTCGCCGGGTTATTACAGCCAGTTGCTCATGGACCCGGTGAGCGGTATTTCCTACCGCGAGCCGGCGCCTCACAACTTTTCATTCAACTCCCCTCAAGGAGCGTGTGAAATTTGCAAGGGGCTTGGCTATGTGAATCTTATCGACAGGGCTAAGCTGATTCCGAATGAAAATCTTTCTATTCACGAAGGGGGCATAGTGGCTTTAGGGTCTTACAAGAACACGATGATTTTTTGGCAAATCGATGCGATATGCCAAAAATATGGCTACACGCTCAAGACCCCTATCAAGGATTTGCCCGACGAGGTGATAAACGACATAATGAACGGCACCAATGAACGGCTTCCGCTGAAAACAGAGTCTCAGAACACTTTTTCATTTTTCCAGACCTACGAAGGGCTGGTGAAATATCTTGAGGCTCAGCAGAGCGACGACGCCCCATCGAGCATACAGAAATGGAGCGGGCAATTTTACTCGCGCACCGTGTGTCCCGAGTGCGGAGGTCAGCGGCTGAACAAGGAGGGACTGCATTTCTTTATCAACGACAAGAATATCGCAGAGCTTGCAGCGATGGATATCTCTTCGCTTTATGAATGGATTAAAGAGGTCGACAAGCATTTGAGCGCGCAGCAGCTTTTAATAGGCAAGGAGATACTGAAGGAGATTTTGACACGACTTAAATTCTTGGTCGACGTGGGGCTCGAATACCTTTCGCTCAACCGTGCGTCGGCGACTTTATCGGGCGGAGAAAGCCAGCGTATAAGGCTTGCGACGCAATTAGGGTCGGAGCTTGTGAATGTCATGTATATTCTTGACGAGCCGAGCATAGGGCTTCATCAGCGCGATAACAAGAGGCTTATAAATTCATTGAAGAATCTTCGCGACGCATTCAATTCAATAATCGTGGTGGAGCATGACAAGGAGATCATGCTCGAAGCCGATTATGTGATCGATATAGGTCCTAAAGCAGGGCGTAAAGGGGGCAACGTAGTGTTTGCCGGAACGCCCGAGGAGATGTTGAAAACCGACACCCTGACCGCTGAATATCTCAATGGGAAAAAAGAGATAAAGACCCCCGAGGTTTACCGTCAAGGAAACGGAAAATCATTGGAGCTGACGGGCTGCACAGGGCATAANCTGAAGGATGTNACNCTGAGTCTTCCGTTGGGNAAACTTGTGTGTGTAGCCGGTGTTTCGGGAAGCGGGAAATCGAGTCTTATAAGCGGCACGTTGCAGCCCGTTTTAAGCAAACACTTCTACCGTTCGCTTCAAGATCCGCTGCCTTACAAAGAGATTAAAGGACTTGAAAATATCGATAAGGTGGTGACTGTCGACCAGTCGCCGCTTGGAAAATCGCCGAGGTCCAATCCTGCCACTTACACGGGGGTATTTACCGATATCCGTAATCTGTTCGTGAATCTTCCCGAAGCTAAGATAAGAGGTTATAAACCCGGGCGATTCTCCTTCAANATAGCCGGAGGACGCTGCGAAGCGTGCAATGGAAACGGATATAAGGTGGTTGAAATGAACTTCCTCCCTGATGTGCTCGTGCCTTGCGAGACTTGCGGCGGCAAGAGATATAACCGAGAGACTCTTGAAGTGAGGTTCAAAGGGAAATCGATCGCCGATGTGCTCGACATGACGATAAACCAGGCTGTGGAGTTTTTTGCGGGCATCCCGAATATCCTGAAGAAGATCAAGGTGCTCCAGGATATTGGGCTGGGGTATATCAAGCTGGGACAGCCGTCAAGCACGTTGTCGGGCGGCGAAAACCAGCGTGTGAAGCTTGCGACGGAACTGGCAAAGCGTGATACCGGAAACACTCTGTTCATTCTTGACGAACCGACCACAGGGTTGCATTTCGAGGATATAAACGTGTTGATGGATGTGCTGAACAAGCTTGTGGACCGCGGGAACACNGTTCTTGTTATTGAGCATAATCTNGATGTGCTTAAATGNGCCGACCATATTATAGATATGGGTCCCGAAGGGGGGAGCAAGGGCGGTCAGATAATCGCTACGGGAACTCCGCGGGAGATCATGAGAGGCAATTCTCCTACCGCCAAGTATCTTTTAGAGGAGATTGAACATCAGAAATGATGTTATGATGGCTTAGACGATTCNCCCCGGGTAAAGGCGTTTTTCGCTTTTACCCGGGGTTTCGCATATTCGTAGATTGGGAATATAGACTAACCGTATAGTATTTACGGACATTTTTCTGACCATGCAAATTTAGGGGGCACTCTTTGCAGAGTGCGGCATGGGGATGGGGTGATTCCCGGCACACCTCACTTCGCTCGTAGTGCCGGGTTATTCATAGGTGTAAGCCTTTCAGGCTTGCGGATAAGTTTGTGGGATGTTTTGAAATATGGCAAGGAAAATATGCTTTATAACATGCGAAATAATTTTGTTTTATGGGATATTTGGTTACTATAGTTAAAAAGAATAAAAAACGTGTTACTATACGGTTAAAAATTTGCGCCGAAATAAATCTTTTTTTTACCTTTGGGTGTTCTTAATATAAAGAGCAAATCTCCCGAGAGAGGGAGGTAAGAAACGGAAAATATTTGCATTAGTTAATAATTTGACAATTCAATCCTGAAAATTGGATAAAGAAATTCACGGAACGATACAAAACGTCAGATTATAACCTCGGAGAATTGCGTTAGGCAAATCGGAATTAGGCTGATTAAATTAGCAAAATTCAGGAAATTCTACTCCTAATTAGCGATTCTCAAAATGAAATAAACTGCTTAAATAATATAAACAAAAGCGGTAACTAATTAAAACTCATAGAAAGTAGGGGTAAAAATTAAGGTAAGACTTAAACATAATCGTCGCCCGGTCGCATATTTGCGGTCGGGCGTTTTTATTATCTTTATATTGCACTGATAATCATATATAATACAGTAAATANCTAAAGAGATACTNGAATTATATCTGTTGGGTTGCGNATGCAAATGCAAATTGCAAATAACNCTGATTTGAAATGCAAATTCAATAATTGCAAAATTAAATTTGCAATTTACNAATTAATTAGTTACATTTGCACATTCTTAATTACAAAACAAAACAGCATCATGGACATTCCATCTCGCATCAAATTATTCTTGGATTCAACCGGAATTCAAAATTCACAGTTTGCCGATACGTGTGGAATCCCCCGCCCCTCANTATCTCAGCTTCTTAACGGGNGAAACAAGAAGGTGAGCGACGAGGTGATCAGTAAAATCCATGACGCTTATCCAAATCTTTCCGTGCTGTGGTTGCTTTTTGGCGAGGGGGATATGCTGAACGGCGGAAATATTGAAACCTCAGAGCGTCAAAATGAGGACTTGTCCCCTATTTCTTTGTTTGAAGATATTGATTTTAAGGATGTTGATTCGGACGATCCGGAATTTTCATCTTCACAGAAACGGGATGCAAATAGAAATTCAAGGGAGAAGGAGCCGGTTTCGACCTATCAGAGCGAAGAAATTCCGATTCAACGGGTGTCTCCCCCGACTCCGACATCTCAAACGCCCAATATCTCGATAAAAGCGGACAACACGAAGCGCGTGACATCGATAATGGTGTTTTATTCGGACAACAGTTTTGAAACTTTCATTCCACAGAATAGAAAATCTATTTAATATTCGTAACTTTGCGGATAGATTAACACAATTCTTGTATCCACAATTTTATGACACCTAAAAAATATATTATGGATTTTGAGGTGGTGAAGAATGACCGTCTTCATGACCTCTATACCCTGCTTATATTAAAGCCTGTCGAAAAGGAGTTGCCCGAGATTAATCCGGGACAATTCGTTCAGGTGGCGGTTGACAACAGTAAGACGACGTTTCTTCGCCGCCCTATTTCCGTGAATTACGTAGACAGAGCTAATAATCATCTGTGGCTCCTTGTGAGAAAAGCCGGCGACGGCACCGCCGCTCTGATGGAGAAGAGCCGCGGAGAGATTGTGAATCTCATTCTTCCGCTTGGCAACACTTTCACGATGCCGCAGAAAGGCTCACGCGTGCTGCTGACCGGCGGAGGTGTTGGCGTGGCTCCCATGCTTTACTGGGGAGCCAAATTGAAAGAAGCCGGAATTGATGTTGAATTTCTTCTCGGCGCCCGCTCGGCAAAGGACGTGCTGGAGCTTCCGGAATTTGAAGCCGTAGGAAAGGTGCATGTTTCGACCGAGGACGGCTCGCTTGGAGAATGCGGACTTGTCACGACCAACAGCGCGCTGTCGGAGAAATGGGATATGATTTATTGCTGCGGTCCCGCCCCGATGATGAAGGCTGTGGCTAAAGTCGCCGCTTCCATAGGCGCCGATTGCGAGGTTTCGCTTGAGAATATGATGGCGTGCGGACTTGGCGCTTGCCTGTGCTGCGTTGAGAAGACGGTAAAGGGCAACGTGTGTGTTTGTACCGAAGGTCCCATTTTTAATATAAATCAATTGACATGGCAAATCTGAATGTTACAATAGGTGGATTGACTCTGAAGAATCCGGTTCTTACGGCATCGGGCACTTTCGGTTACGGAGAGGAGTTTTCAGATTTTATTGATTTGAACCGTCTGGGCGGGTTCGTAATAAAGGGGACCACCCTGGAGCACCGCGAGGGGAATCCTTATCCGCGCATGGTGGAAACCCCGTCGGGAATGCTTAACGCCGTGGGGTTGCAGAACAAGGGCGTGGACTACTTTATAGAGCATATATATCCTCGAATCAAGGACACGGATTCACATATAATAGTAAATGTGTCGGGAGCGTCGATCGACGATTATGTGAAGGTGTGCGAGAAGCTGAACGACCTTGACAAGATAAACGCTATCGAGGTGAACATATCTTGCCCTAACGTGAAGCAGGGCGGGATGGCGTTCGGAACGACCTGCGACGGGGCGGCACAGGTGACAGAAGCCGTCAGAAAGGCTTACGGAAAGACTGTGATCGTCAAACTGTCGCCCAACGTGACTTCAATCGCCGATATCGCAAAGGCGGTGGAAGGCGCGGGAGCCGACTCGGTTTCGCTTATAAACACCATGCTCGGAATGGCGATCGACGTTGAACGCCGCCGCCCCTACTTGTCGACCATCACGGGAGGGCTCTCAGGACCCGCCGTGCGCCCTGTAGCCGTCAGGATGGTGTGGCAGGTGGCTCATGCGGTGAAAATCCCCGTGATAGGGCTTGGAGGCATCATGAACGGCAGGGATGCGATGGAGTTTATAATGGCGGGCGCGAGAGCGGTGGAGATCGGCACAGCCAATTTTATAGATCCCGCCGTAACAATAAAAGTCATCGAATATCTCGATGACTTCTGTAACCGGCACGGAGTTGCCGATATCAATGAATTGGTAGGGATTATTTAGACAGATATTTTTCAACAAGCATTTGGTACTCGTCGGTCTTTTTAAGGTCGACGAGCCATTTATTTATGCTGTCGGCAAGAGCGGGGTTGGTCTTGCTCGTGATCCATGATTGGAATTGGGTGAAGGAGATGTCGGTATTGATGTCGACATCGGGATATTCCTGGACGAGCTCGCGAGCCACGCGCTCGTTGACCACGGCATTGTTTATCTCTCCAAGGGCGGTCATGATGAAGAGCTGCTCGGCTCCATATTCATTTTCGTGCCTGACGTGGATGTCGCTGCCTATTTCCTTGGCAAGATTGTTTATGCGGTTTTCGATCGACGAGCCGCCGACTATCCAGAGGGTGTCATCGGCAAGGTCGAGCTGTGATTTTATCTTGACGTTTCCATTGGCATCTTTGCGTTGCACGAGGACCTGCTTGTCGAGAAGCACGGGTTCGAGCAGGTTGTATTGTTCTTTCAGTTCAGTGGTGGCGGGAATATCGGCAACAAGCAGGTCGTAGTCGCCGGCTGCGAGCTTTTCCAGCGGGCTGGAAACGGCAGTGACGGGATGATACTTGAAAACGATGTTGTGGTCGCGCGCCAATAAACGAAGCAGGTCGTAATTATAGCCTCCCAAAGTGTCATCATATTGGTAGAACGACAGCGGAGCATACTCTATCGCCACATCGACAGTGTCGCCCCCCGATTGCGCGTCGGTATCGACTGAGGAGCCTCGCGCGCAGTTTCCAAGTGTGTACATGAGCGTAAGAGCGGCGGCGAGTCCGCCAAGCATCGGTAACGCATTTTTCTTTCGCGGCAATTCCTGTGCCATATTATTTTCGGATTTAGTTAGCAAAATCAATTGAGAGCCCTATCTGGAACCTGCGGGGGTTGATGGGATAGTGGGGCATCGAGAAGTAGTTGTCGCCTGTCAGCCCTTGGTTGACGTGGCTGAAGAGGACGTAGAAGCGGGTCTTGCTGAGCTTCATGTTGGCGTAGGCGTTCATGACGGGATAGTTTCCACAAAGGATGTCGCACTGGTTGTAGAACGTCATTGTGGCGGGNTGANAGNCGACCGACTTGTAGCGAGTGAAGTAGTTNCAGTCGAGNCCGAACTGGACATCAAGGACCNTAGNCNCCNTGAAGGAGACGTNCATGTTGGTGTAGACTGAAAGTTTTGGCAGCGGGAGCGACACTTCGTCGGAGGAAACCTGATAAGTCAAGCGGTTTTCCCAATTGAAAGCACGGAATCGAAGGTCCTGCTTGAGAGTGGCGCTGAACACTTGGACGCTTCCTCCGTTTTGCGCGGGGAGCGACTCGGGATTGAAGTATATGAGATTCTGGATGTTTTCAGCTCCTACGTTGACTGAGGTCCAGGTGTGGGGAATGTTGAGGATGCCGCCGAAACGGAATGATCTTGTTTTGCCGAATTTATTATTCCAGAAGAAGTGATTGGATACGTATTGCTGCAAGAAATAGGGCGCTTCTTCGTTTTTGAAGTGACCGTAGCCGGTTAAGCCAACTGAATCGCCGAGGAGCTTGAAGCGGGTTGAGATGTGCCCGCGAATGTCCATGTCGCCGACGACCGAACCGATAAGCCCGAATTTTGCCGTCGCGCCATAGGTGAAGAGCTGTCCGAGATTTTTGGATAGTTCGCCGCCAACCCATACGAGATTTTCGGTTTTCTTTGACGGAATGTTGTCGAATGGACGGGGTGTGAGTCCTGCGGGGATGACCGGGAGGCGGTCGAGAGTGTCGGCAGCCTGCTTGTAGTTCCTGATCTCATGGGTGGCGAAAGCGCTGAGCCCGAATTTGGCGAACCGGTTGAATTCTTCAAGAAGGGTGACTCCGAGAGTGTTGGAGAGCGACCAGTAGCTTGTGCGGTCGTCAGTTTCCTCGAGATTCAAGTAGGTATTTTTCCAGAAGTCGTTGTCTTGTTTCGTGTCCTTGAAGATGTGTTTATCGGTCTGATAGTTGAGAATCCAGTGGAAACTTGAGACGGGAACGAAGGTGCTGACGGTGGTGGTGTCGTCAATCTCCTCCTCTTTCCAGAATCCTACTTTGTAGGCATTGGTTATGTAGAACTCGCTTCCAACAATCTTGGAATGCGCCCCGGTTAGATTAGTGGGGATGGCTTTGGGCTCTATGGAGGTTTGTCCGCCCTGGAGCTGCGCCGGGTCGGTGATGTAGAGGTCGTTGGTTATACCGCCGTTGTTTTTCCCCAGAGTGTTCCAGTGGTTGTAGAACGCCTGCATTTCATAACGGTCTCCCATGTAGGAGCCTGACAGCCCCCAGTTGAGGGCTTTGGTCGCCTGATAGTCGTAGCACCCCTTGGAATAGAGGTAGTCGACGAACGCGCCTATCTGAGCCATCTTGTTGATGTTTCCTGAAAAAGTGGCTTCAAGGCGGTCCTGTGAATTCAGCTTTCCTCCGCTTGTGTTGTAGGACAGGAGGGTGACGGGAATGCGAGAGTTGAAGTATCTTACTTTGTTGAACGCGGGGAGCCACGTCGATAATGCGTCTTTGAAAAAGAATTGGCTCATGGGGCGGCGCTCGAAGAAGATGAGCGTTTCGCCGGGACCGCCGAAATTTCCGGTGGTGGCGAAAGCGGGCTCTACGCTTGCCGGGACGGAGCGTTGTCCGTAGTTGACGGGCAGAGTGTCGACTTCAACGAACTCTCTCGCTCCGAATGGAGGTGTGAGCTTCCATGAATAGATGACTTGCTGGATCTCGTCGGCTTTTTGGTTCTGAGCCGCCAAGTCGCATGCAACGAGAGCGCATAAACTTCCTAAAATAGCGATTTTTTTCATCACCGCAAAGATAGCAATTATATTGCAAAAAAGGGAAATGCCCGGTTATTAATTAAGGCATCTCCCCTATTTTGTCGATGTTATTTTCAGAGATCAATCTTCGAGATAATAGACTATCGTTGAGACGACTCTTACTTTTTTTATGTAGGGAGTGCTTGAGTCGCTGTCGTCGATTGAAAATTGTCCTTGAGAGGCTGTTTTGATTTTTCCAACGCGGCTCTCGCTGTCGGCGGCAAATTGATCGGCTGCCGCGCGGGCGTTGCGAGTGGCTTCGGCAATCATTTCAGGCTTGATGGTATTGAGCCCGGTGAACTGGTAATTGATGTAGGAATTGGAAAACGCTACACCCTCTTTGAGAAGCTCGGACTGGCGGTTGAGCAACTCCCTCACTTTGTCGACCTGGCGGGTAGTGACGGTGACGGTGCAGTTTATTGAGTAATTGAAATTGAAAGAGTCGGAACGGTAGCGGTTGGAGGTAGCGTCGTAGGTGTCGGGCGGATTTACTGATATTTCGTCGGAATTTATGCCGTTGGAAGTGAGGAATTTCACGATGATGTCGTTGTTCTTGCTCACCTGGTCATAAATGTTCTGAAGGTTATTCCCGGCAAGGCTGTAGGTGATAGGCCAGGTGACCAGATCGGCTTTGACTTCCCTCTCGGCGAGTCCTCTCACGGTCACGATCCTGTCGCGATAGGCGATATTGTCGATGCCGGTTTTTATGCAGATTCCTAAAATCACGATTCCGAGCGCGATGAGAAGCGCCGGGATGATGTTGCTTATATTTTTCATTTTCTACTTTATTTTTAGAGCGGGCGGAGCTCGCCGGTGATTGTGTCGATAACATATCCCCGCACTACGACATCGGCAGGGATGAGCGGGTGTTTCGCAATGAGGTCGACGGTTTCGTTGATTGCTTCGTCGGTGTCCTCAAATCCGTGGAGCCAGCTTTTCAGGTCGATTCCGCAGTGCATCATAAGCGAGATGTGTTCTTCGGAGATGCCGCGTTCTCGCATGAGGTGGAGCATTTCGTCGGCATCCATTCCTTGCACACCGCATCCGGTGTGGCCTATGACCATTATCTCTTCCACTCCCAGTTCGTNNACGGNGNCAAGNAGGCTGCGCACGGTCGAATCAAAGGGATTGGTGATGACTCCACCTGCATTTTTGATGATCTTAACGTCGCCGTTTTTATAGCCTAAAGCGGCAGGCAACAATTCGACCAGGCGGGTGTCCATGCAGGTCACTATAGCGATTTTCTTATCGGGGTATTTGCTTGTGATGAAGCGTTCGTAGCCCTTGCTTTCCACGAATTGCTTGTTGTGTTTTAATATTTCCTCAATCATTGCGTCAAAATATTTATTCGCAAAAATATGAAACCCGTGATTAATAAACAAATTTTTTTGNTGTGGCAGTAATTTGTGCGGNCGGTGGGGTTATTTNTANTATCTTTGCATAAACANAGAANCNNCTANNACAAACAAATTGCTAATGAAAAGNTATNTGCTATCATTTTTGGCGGCATTCCTCTGTGTTGCAGGGTATGCCGAAAATTACCCTTACCGGAGCGATGTGCTTTGGGTGACAGTGCCTGACCATGCCGACTGGCTTTATAAAACAGGCGAAAACCCCACGATTGAGGTGCAGTTGTATAAATACGGAGTGCCGGTCGACGGCGTGACGCTCAATTATGAACTTGGTGGCGATATGATGCCTGCCGATTCTAAGGGGTCGACCACGCTGAAGAATGGCAAGGCGAGCATCAAGACCGGAACAATGAAAACTCCGGGATTCAGGGACTGCCGCCTTTCGGCAGTTGTTGACGGCACGACTTATACTCATCACGTGAAGGTCGGATTCTCGCCCGAGAAAATCGAGCCCTATACAAAGATGCCTGCCGATTTTGACGCTTTCTGGCAAAAGAANAAGGAGGAGCTCAGCAAAGTACCGTTGCAATATACCATCACTCCGGCTCCGCAGTATTCTACCGATAAGATGGACTGCTATCTCGTGAAGCTGACAGTCAGCAAGCAGGGACAAGCTATTTACGGGTATTTGTCCATGCCGAAGAATGCCAAGCCAGGCTCATGCCCCATTGTGCTTTGTCCTCCCGGCGCCGGCATAAAGACTATCAAGGAGCCNCTNCGNCACAAGTATTACGGAGAAAACGGCTGTCTTCGTTTTGAAATGGAGATTCATGGATTGAATCCTGAAATGACCGACGANCAGTTTNGCGAAATCAGCAGGGCGTTTGGNGGCAGNGAGAACGGNTATCTCCAGAACAGCCTTGACAATAAAGACAATTACTATATGAAACGCGTTTACATGGCTTGTGTGCGCGCAATTGATTTTCTAACATCGCTTCCTGAATGGGACGGCAAGAATGTGGCGGTTCAGGGCGGCAGCCAGGGCGGCGCGCTTGCGATTGTCACAACAGGACTTGACCCNAGGGTTACACTATGTGTCGCCAACCATCCCGCTCTGAGCGACATGNCTGGATATAAGGCCGGACGCGCCGGCGGATATCCTCATTTCTTTAATACGCCCGGGATGGACACTCCCGAAAAGCTTGAGACGATGGCATATTATGACGTGGTGAATTTCGCCCGCAATCTTAAGGTGCCCGTTTATATCACATGGGGGTATAACGACAACACCTGTCCCCCGACGACAAGCTATGCAGTGTATAATGTGATCACTTCTCCGAAAGAGGCTTTGATCACGCCAATTAATGAGCACTGGACATCTGACGCNACTGAGCGCGGTCAGCTCGACTGGATTTTGAACCACATTGAGAAATAGAATAGACACTATTATGGCATAACAGCCCGCCGAAAAAAAAATCGGCGGGCTGTTTTTTTCTGACTCCCGTAGATTTAGGGGGCACTCTTTACAGAGTGCGGCACGGGGTTATCCATAGGGGTAAGCCTTTCAGGCTTGCCAACCGAGAATATCTACCGACTTCCTTTCGGGCTTGCTGCCGTGAATGGCTGCTGAGTTCCTTTCACTGACCGGACATGTCTACTGATCCCTCTGCCCTTGGGTGGCTGGCTGAGACTCGGCGGCGAGAGGGTTGTGCGGGGGATAAAAAAAGAGGCTTCTTAACGAAGCCTCTTGCCATTTTTGTCGGGGTGACTAGACTCGAACTAGCGACCTCACGCCCCCCAGACGCGTACTCTAACCAACTGAGCTACACCCCGATTTCTGAAAAGCGATGCAAAGTTATGCATCTTTTGCGATATCTCCAAATGTTCGGAGGAAAAATATTTANAGTTTACAAATTTTAACAATAGCNATTATTGTAAATGTTTGATTATTGGAGGTTTGATTTTATTGGAATTTTTTTGTGCCGGAATCGATGTAATGCGATTAAGATAGAGAGCGGGTGGATGGCGACCCCGTATTTTAGCATATATTAACATAGTCTTTGAACTGAAGACTTTAATTAACCGACCGTAATGGACGTTTCCATTGGTGTTAACGGTGCTGAAACGACCATCATTTTTGATTTTTTTTTTTGGTATTATTGGATTTATACTTAAATTTGCCAAATAAAACAATAGAGTCTGAAACCTGAAAATATCCAAATATATTCCTAATAAATAGATTACACTAACTATGAGTAAAGAAAAAAAATTCTTGACCTGTGATGGTAATCAGGCTGCTGCCCATGTGAGCTATATGTTCTCGGAGGTAGCTGCAATCTACCCTATCACTCCTTCTTCGACAATGGCTGAATATGTCGATGAATGGGCTGCCGCAGGACGTAAAAACATCTTTGGCGAAACTGTTCTTGTACAGGAAATGCAGTCGGAAGGTGGCGCTGCCGGTGCCGTACACGGCTCACTCCAGGCTGGAGCGTTGACCACAACCTACACAGCTTCACAGGGACTTTTGCTGATGATCCCCAATATGTATAAGATCGCAGGCGAGTTGCTCCCTTGCGTGTTCCACGTATCGGCTCGTACACTTGCATCTCACGCTCTTAGCATCTTCGGCGACCATCAGGACGTAATGTCGGTTCGCCAGACAGGTTTCGCTATGCTTGCAGAAGGCTCGGTACAGGAGGTTATGGATCTCGCAGGTGTCGCTCATCTTTCAACTATCAAATCACGCGTTCCTTTCGTTAACTTCTTCGACGGATTCCGCACATCACACGAAATCCAGAAGATCGAGATGCTCGAAAATGACGATCTCGCTCCCCTTGTTGACCGCGAGGCGCTCGCTGATTTCCGCAACCGCGCNTTGAGCCCCTCAAATCCCGTGGCACGCGGTATGGCAGAAAACCCCGACGTATTCTTCCAGCATCGTGAAGCTTGCAACAAATATTATGAAGCCGTTCCTGAAATCGTTGAAGATTACATGAACAAGATTTCAGAAATCACCGGCAGAAAATATGGTTTGTTCAACTATTACGGAGCACCCGACGCTGAACGCGTGATCATCGCTATGGGTTCAGTTACCCAGGCTGCTCAGGAAGCAATCGACTATCTCGTTGAAAAAGGCGAAAAAGTTGGTTTGGTTTCTGTTCACTTGTATCGTCCGTTCTCAGCAAAGCACTTCCTTGCAGCTGTTCCCAAGACAGCGAAGCGCATCGCTGTGCTTGACCGCACTAAAGAACCCGGAGCGAAGGGCGAGCCTCTTTATCTTGATGTTGTTGACTGCTACTATGGCGACGCAAACGCTCCTGAAATCGTTGGCGGCCGTTACGGTCTCGCATCTAAGGATACCACTCCCGCTCAAATCATCGCAGTGTTTGAAAACCTCGCTCTTCCCCAGCCCAAGAACAATTTCACTCTTGGCATCGTAGACGACGTGACTTTCCAGTCGCTCCCCATGAAAGAAGAGATCGCTCTCGGCGACAAGAGCACTTACGAAGCTAAGTTCTATGGTCTCGGCGCTGACGGTACTGTGGGCGCTAACAAGAACTCGGTTAAGATTATCGGCGACAACACCAACAAGTATTGCCAGGCTTACTTCTCTTACGACTCTAAGAAGTCGGGAGGTTTCACCTGCTCTCACCTTCGTTTCGGTGACGCTCCCATCCGTTCTACCTATCTGGTNACTACTCCTAATTTCGTAGCTTGCCACGTTCAGGCTTATCTTCACATGTATGACGTGACCCGCGGTCTCCGCGACAACGGAACATTCCTTCTCAACACTATCTGGGAAGGCGAAGAATTGGCTAAGAACCTCCCCAACAAGGTAAAACGCTATTTCGCAGAGCATAATATCAACGTATATTATATAAATGCGACCAAGATCGCTCAGGAAATCGGTCTCGGCAACCGCACCAACACTATTCTTCAGTCGGCATTCTTCCGCATCACCGAGGTTATCCCCGTTGATCTCGCTATCGAGCAGATGAAGAAATTCATCGTGAAGAGCTACGGCAAGAAGGGTCAGGATGTCGTTGACAAGAACTATGCAGCNGTTGACCGCGGTGGCGAATATAAAGTTCTCGCCGTAGATCCCGCATGGGCTAATCTCGCTGACGAGCCTGCAGCTCCCAACAATGATCCCGAATTCATCAATAAGATTGTTCGTCCTATCAACGCTCAGGATGGCGACCTTCTCCCCGTTTCTGCATTCGTAGGCGACGAGGACGGAACTTGGAAGCAGGGTACCGCTAAATATGAAAAACGCGGTGTTGCAGCATTCGTTCCCGAATGGAAACTTGAAAACTGTATCCAGTGTAACAAGTGTGCTTACGTTTGTCCTCACGCTGCTATCCGTCCGTTCGTACTCACTCCCGAAGAGATGGCAAACGCACCGTTTGGCGAAGACGGCACAATCCCCGCAATCGGCAAGACTTTCACCGGCATGCGTTTCATCCAGGCTGTTGACGTTCTTGACTGTCTTGGTTGCGGCAACTGTGTTGACGTATGTCCCGGCAAGAAGGGTGAAAAGGCTCTCGTGATGAAGCCTCTTGAAACTCAGCTTGACGTTCAGAAGGATTGGGATTACTGCGTAGCCGAAGTTAAGTCAAAGGCATCTTTGGTTGACACCAAGGCTAATGTTAAGAACTCTCAGTTCGCAACTCCCCTATTTGAATTCTCAGGCGCTTGCTCAGGTTGCGGTGAAACTCCTTACGTTAAGTTGATCACTCAGCTCTTCGGTGACCGTGAAATCGTAGCCAACGCTACCGGATGTAGCTCAATCTACTCAGGCTCTGTTCCCTCTACTCCTTACACCAAGGACGAGAACGGCAATGGTCCCGCATGGGCTAACTCGCTCTTCGAAGACTTCTGCGAATTCGGTCTCGGTATGACTCTCGCCGACGAAAAACTTCGCGCCCGTCTCGATGTTGAAGTTCGCGGTTTGCTCGACTGTCCCAAGTGCAGCGACGAAATCAAGTCGCTCGCTACTCGCTGGCTTGATGAAAAGGATAACGCTGAAAGCAGCCGTGAAATCGCCAACAAGCTCGTTCCTTTGATGGAAGCTTGCGGATGTGACGCATGCAAGCGTGTACTTGAGCTCAAGCACTATCTTGTAAAACGCAGCCAGTGGATTATCGGTGGCGACGGCGCTTCTTATGATATCGGTTTCGGCGGTCTTGACCACGCTATTGCATCAGGCAAGAACATTAACATCCTCGTTCTCGACACTGAGGTTTATTCTAACACCGGCGGTCAGGCATCAAAGGCTACTCCTCTTGGAGCTATCGCTAAGTTTGCCGCTTCAGGTAAGCGTGTACGCAAAAAAGACCTTGGTCTTATCGCGACTACCTACGGCTATGTTTATGTAGCTCAAATCGCAATGGGCGCTGATCAGGCTCAGACTCTCAAGGCTATCCGCGAGGCTGAAGCTTACGACGGTCCTTCATTGATCATCGCTTACGCTCCCTGTATCAACCACGGTATCAAGGCTGGTATGGGCAAGGCACAGCAAGAAGAGGCTAACGCAGTAGCTTGCGGTTACTGGCACTTGTGGCGTTACAACCCCGCAGCCGAACTGGAAGGAAAGAATCCGTTCACTCTCGACAGCAAGGCTCCTAACTGGGATGCATTCGAAGACTTCCTCAAGGGCGAGGTTCGTTACGCTTCAGTGATGAAACAGTATCCCGCAGAAGCAGCTGAACTCTTCGCAGCAGCTAAAGCTAACGCTCAGTGGCGTTACAACAACTACCGTCGTCTCGCTCAGCAGCAGTGGGGTGTAGATCCGGAAGTTGAAACTATTGAAACTGAGAATAAGTAATTATTCCGATAGATAGATTAAGAGCCGCAATCAAAATGATTGCGGCTCTTTTTTTCATTCTTCGCCATAATGACATCTTTGAGATTGAGCCATTTAACCCCTGCCAATTCTTCCGACACGCCACCTCTACTTTCTAATTAGTCCCAGTTTCACAGTTTTACGGTTTCATGATTAATGCCAAATTAAATTGTCCCTGAATATCAGAATATTTAAAATTTATTGTAACTTTGTAATTGCATACCGCATCGCAGAGTCCACGCTTGGGATTTTGAGAGGTGGGATGTAGCTAACATACATAAAAAAGCGTTTATCCGCGCTGATTCTTGACAGTCTTAAATTCTCGCAAAATTTTTGTCAAAGTCAAGGATTGAGCAACGGTAGATGCCCGTGGATATGTAATTATCTTGCTTCTCGGTACAATGTTTCGGGAGAAATGTTGCCGTCGGCATTGATTGCATATATAAGCGTGGGCTTCTGCGTTGCCGTCCAACTTTGACAGGGCAATGCGAGAAGCCTAAGACTGTGGGACGGCAACAGATAAGTTCCCACGCTTTTCCATTTTAAATCCAAGTTTGGGGACGCTTGGCTATAATATATGGATCATAAGATATCGGTGGTAATCAATACCTACAATGCTGCCGCCCATTTAAAAGAAGTCCTTGAAAGCGTCAAAAAATTTGACGAAATTCTCATTTGCGACATGGAAAGCACAGATGACACCTGTGAAATAGCAGCTTCCTATGGCTGCAGAATCATCACATTTCCTAAAAACGGGCATAGAATATGCGAACCTGCCCGTGATTTCGCTATTCATTCTGCAAAATATAAGTGGGTTCTTGTTGTAGATGCCGATGAGATCGTGCCGGAAAAGCTCAGGAAATATCTATATAACAAAATCAAATATCATGACTTCAATGACGCGCTTGCAATCCCACGAATAAACCAATTTATGGGAAAACCTATTGCCTCCACACCCGACTATCAACTTAGGTTTTTTATGAAAGACAAGGCGTATTGGCCTCCTATAATCCATTCAAGACCACAAATCAATGGGGCAATCAAAAAAATTCCAACAAATAAAGGGCTGGATATCGTACATCTCGAGAACCTAACTATTGAGCAAAAAATTCAGAAATTAAATACATACTCGGATTATGAAGTTTTCAAAAGAATCGATAAAAATTATAGTACTTTGAAATTATTGTTCCGCCCATTTTGGTTCTTTTTAAGGAGCTTGTTGCTTGGCAGAGGATTTAAAGAGGGAAAGCGCGGGATTGCAAATGCCTATATGGCTGCCGTGTACCAGATATTCCTTTTAGTAAAGTTAATCGAAGCGCATGAGGCAGTAATTCCTCATAAATACACCAAATAATGATACCCAAGATAATTCATTACTGTTGGTTTGGGAAAAAGGAGAAACCGGAAAATTTCAAACAATATTACCGCACCTGGAAACTACTTCTGCCCGATTATGAAATAAAAGAATGGAACGAAGAGAATTTCAACGTAAATTATTGCAACTATTCCCATGAGGCATACCTGACAGGGAATTATGCCCATGTCTCTGATGTTTGCCGTCTTTATGCCTTAAATAAATACGGTGGCATTTATCTCGACACGGATGTCGAAGTTATAAACTCTTTTGACCGATTTCTTTCACTTGATTCTTTTGTAAGCCTTGAACCGCCTTTCATAGGAACTGCTGTTATCGGAGCAGAAGCCGGCTCTCAATGGATAAGAGAATTTCTTAGATATTACGAGAGGAATCATTTTATCAACATGTGGGGACACACGGTAAGACTTCCGAATACTAAAATTTTATGCCGCAGAATAATTCCGTCATTATCTGTAACGGCTTTACCTACAATATTTCCTGCGGAATATTTTTGTGGCATAAAACTCAAAAACGGCTCCATTAGCGCAGGAGAAAACACCGTCGCTATTCACCATTTCGCCGGATCATGGCTAAGAAATAAGACCTTTTCACAGAAAATATCATCAATAATCAATGGATTTGGAATCCGCTACCTGAAGAAATGACAGTCACTCTTATAATATCAACTTATAACCGCCCTGACGCATTGCGGTTATGCCTATTGAGCATTTTCAATCAAACTGTAATGCCTGACGAAGTTTTAATCGGCGATGACGGTTCCAGGGAAGACACTAAGCTTCTTATTGATTCTTTACGACCTCTTTGCCCTGTCAGTCTAAAACACATCTGGCATGAGGACAAAGGTTTTCGTTTAGCCATGATGCGGAATAAGTGTGTCGCAACTGCTATTGGAGATTATATTATCGAGATTGACGGTGACGTGATTTTACATCATGATTTTGTGAAAGACCATGTTTCATTTGCTAAA
>WFLX010112539.1_pt1 | contig 29596 bp, 26 predicted proteins | sample 4967041 | NCBI WGS metagenome assembly WFLX01 (sample SAMN12857096, study PRJNA449069) | gut metagenome | isolation source: stool from male and female vole | host: Microtus ochrogaster | place: USA:Florida | collected 2017
TGTGTTCCCGTTGGCTAAAGTCACAGATTTCATGCTAACTAAAGGGCAAGAGGAGATGGGACGACCGGTGGAAATAGAATTTGCCGGGATGTTAAATATCAACGAGCATGGGAAGGGGACCATCTATTGGCTTCAGATACGCCCCATCGTGGAGAAAAAGGATATTGTCGATGACAGCATTCTTGAACTTCCGGATGAAAAAGTGCTTNTCCGAAGCAATACCGCTCTCGGTCACGGCAACATTGAAAATGTCNACACGGTNNTATATGTGCNTCCCGAAAATTTCTCATCGTCAAATAATTCACTNATTNCTCGTGAAATTGAGAAAATAAATCGTAACTTTACGGAGCGTAACGAAGGCTATGTTCTTATCGGTCCCGGACGTTGGGGCTCAAGCGACACTGCGCTCGGCATTCCGGTAAAATGGCCTCATATTTCATCGGCGCGTCTTATAGTTGAGTCCTCGTTGAGCAACTATAGGATAGAGCCAAGTCAGGGAACTCATTTCTTCCAGAATCTGACTTCGTTTGGTGTTGGTTATTTCACGATCGATACGTCGTCCAACAACGGCATCTATGACGTGGAATTTCTCAATTCACAACCGGCGGTATATGAGAGCGATTTCCTTCGTATTGTGAAATTTAACGCTCCGCTCGCTATCGGAATAAACGGGCGCAAAGGTGTTGGAGTCGTGGTTAANCCTGATGTAGTTGAAAATTAACAAGAAAAATTAAGAGTATGTCTTTTTTCAGATCCTTGGCTCATGCGTTTGGCTTTGGCAATGATGAGGAGATTGTCGAGGAGAGTGATTCATGCGTCTCCTGCGATGAGCCGCGTCAATCTTCTGGGCTAACCTTTTCATCGACTCCGAGCGAAAATGCAGCCGAGACTGATGTCGAAATTCCGGTAGAACTTTTTGACAGCGTGCTGGAGGTGTTTAACAATTCCCAGCCCGATTTCATAAGGGAGTGTATCGATCGTGATGCGCAACGCCGCTATTTGCACGGATTGTTTGGTGAATCGTTCAAGAAGTGTATCTCTCAGGTGCGCAATCAGGTGGAAAGGGAGGTGACGGCGAAGACTGTCGCTGAACGGGATGCACTCATAGACGAGATTTCAAAACTGAAGGAAAATCTTGAGAAGGTGGAAGGGCATGAGACCGAGCTTAATGACCAGCGGCTTAGCGCCAATCGCCAGAAACGGGCGTTGACCGATAAAGTGAGGACGCTCGAACAGCAACTTGAAGCCGAGAAGGAACAGCACAAACTTGAAATCAGTAGTCTGCTGAATAAATTGGAGGCGGTTGGAGGCTCGGCAGCCGATGGAGGCGATGCGGTAGAGAGAGCCGATACCGCCGAAAATGCGGAACTGAAGACGAAATTGAGCCAATCTAATTTCGTTGCCGAGCAATTGCGCCGGGAAATTGAAAATTTGAAGAAGGAGCTTGCGGAAACTTCCGAACTCTATAAATCGAGGATGGCGATGAGCGACAAAATGTTGTCGGATATAAGAAACAATAATCGCAGTTCGTCGAAAGAACTTGAAGAGAATAGAGCGGAAACCGCCGCTCTACGCGCAAGATGCGAGGAAGCCGATGCTACCATCAACCGCCTTAANGNGGAANTNAATGAAGCTCGCNCCNCTCTCGGTACAGCTGANGAGGTGANGAAGCAGANGGAGCAGTTTGAGGNGATTCTTAAAAAGCGNGATGAGAAAATTCAAAGCCTNAAAACGGAGAANGGNGAGCTTGTNGAAAAAGTAGGAAATCTTGAGGCTGANAACAAGCGGCTTGCTGCNGATTTGGAGTCAACTATAATGGATAGGGCTGCGNCTGAAAATGAGATGAAATTGACGATCGAGGAGCTTTCAAAAAAGGCGGCTCCTCCGGTGCCGGAAAAACCCCGCAGGAAGCGTAAGTCGACGCCTAAAATTTCAGCTATCGACGAGACGCTTGACAGCACGGAATGGTTGGTGGCTACGCCGCCCGATAATGCTCCCAAGCTCACCNCGGCAACTCCCGATTCGGAATTCGGCTATCAGGAGCCTCCAAAGAAATCACATCCTGCCAACGATGCGCAGATGTCGTTGTTTTAACTTAGAACTACAGTTTATGTTCATGAATATAAAAGTTTATTTGGCTGCGACATTGATTTGTGGAGCAGCGGCAACAGTTCCGGCAGCAGCTGCGGTATCCGGCAGCGACATGTCGGCTTATGTTTCACCGGGAAATGCGGCAAAAGCTCCCTCGTCAATGACCTTTATGGCTGACGGCAAGAGTTTCGCAGCATTGTCGGATGACGCTACTAAAATAGTTAGGTATGATATAAAGAGCGGGGATGAGATTGGAGTGATTCTCGATGTCAACACGGCGCGCGACTGCCGCTTGAAGTCTATAAGATCCTTCACGTTTAGCCCCGACGAGTCCCACATTCTCGTTTATGAGAAATCGGCGCCGATTTACCGCCGCTCATTCACTGCTTCCTATTACATCTACGAAGTGCGTCATGATGTGATGAAGCCGCTGAGTGTGGAGCATCCCGTTCAGCGTGCTCCTCTGTGGTCGCCTGATGGACGAATGATAGCTTTCGTTGCCGACAACAACATCTACATCCATAAATTGGACTACAACACCGAGGTGGCTGTGACAAAGGACGGCGAAGTGAACAAGATTATCAACGGTGTGCCCGACTGGGTGTATGAAGAGGAATTTGACACTACCGTTTCTATGGCATGGGCTCCCGACAACATGGCGCTATGCTATATCCGTTATGACGAGACAGCTGTTCCCATGTACTCGTTTCCGCTATATCAGGGTACATGCGATCCCCTCGACCAGTACAGTCTTTACCCAGGAAGCTACTCTTATAAATATCCGGTTGCAGGCGAGCCTAATTCAAAAGTGTCGGTGTTCAGCTATGATGTGGACACAAGAAAGATAAAAGAAATTTCATTTTCAGATAATAACATCGAGTATATTCCTCGCATCGAATATGCCGAATCGCCCGACCGCTTGGTTGTCACAACGCTGAACAGGGCTCAGACACGCATCGAGCTTTATGCTGTCAACCCCAAGTCGACGGTGGCAAAAACTCTTTATGTCGATGAGGCAGTCAATGGGTGGATCGATCCTTCGGCATGGGAAAACACCCGCTTCTATCCCGACTTTTTCGTGATTAGTTCGGAGAAGTCAGGCTTCAACCACCTGTATCAATACAGCTATTCCGGAGCGCAGATGCGCCAGATTACCTCAGGCGATTATGACGTGATGGCTTATTATGGTTATGATGCAGCTAAAAACCTTCATTATTGTCAAACTACCCAGTCGAGCCCTCTTGACCGAGTAGTGGCGGCAATCGATGCGAAGGGCAAAAATTCAGTTATCGGAAAAGAAAAGGGCACGTCCAATGCCTCTTTCTCTCCCGACATGGCATATATGACGCTCTCCTATAGTAACGTGTCGACCCCTCCGGTCTATTCTTTATGCACCGCCAATGGAAAGGAGATCCGCATTCTTGAGGATAACGCTGAGTTGAGAAACCGATGCGCCTCCTATCCCGTGAAAGAATTCTTTACTATTAACTCTGATGGGAACATCCTCAACGGATCGGTATTGAAACCGGCTGACTTTAATCCGTCAAGAAGCTATCCCGTGATTATGTCGCAATATAGCGGACCCGGCTCCCAGGAAGTGTTGAATCGCTGGCGTCTTGACTGGGACTATTACTATGTGACTCAGGGCTACATCGTGATGTGTGTCGATGGCAGGGGAACCGGCGGACGCGGAGCTGAATTCAAGCATAGCGTATATCGCCGTTTGGGCCATTTTGAAACAATCGACCAGGTCGCTGCCGCAAAATATGCCAAGTCACTCCCTTATGTGTCCAAAATCGGAATCTACGGTTGGAGTTATGGCGGATATGAATCATTGATGGCTGCGTCGGCTTACGGCTACGATGCCGCAGTGGCAGTAGCGCCTGTTACTTCATGGCGATACTATGACACGGTATATACCGAGCGCTACATGCTGACTCCAAATGAAAACGTGGATGGGTATGACGAAGGAGCCCCGATCTCCTATACTGATAAAATAACCACTCCGTTGCTGATAATGCACGGCACTGCCGATGACAATGTGCATCTGATGAACACGCTGCAATANGTGTCGTCACTTCANTCCCNCGGCAAAACCTGTGANATGCTCCTTTTCCCNAACAAGAATCATTCTATCTACGGCTGCGGAGCNCGAGAATTGGTNTACAAGCGCATGCTTGAATTTTTTGACTCAAAATTGAAATAAGATATGTCTCAGAATGATCATGGCACATACTATTATTACGGGATAAGCACCCTTCTGTCGACATGGATAATGTCGGTCGGATCGTTTGCNCTTATCCTGATTGCNTCACTGTTTGTCGACAAACTGTGGTTGCCGGCAGTTGTTTTGGGTATCGAGTTCCTGTTGTTGACGCAACTCAGCAAGGAGCGCGCGGCTAATAATGGAAATTGCAATATCCTGCTCTATCTCACCACGCGCATTCTGTTGGTGATGACGTTGGTGATGGTGGCGATAAATCTGTACTACATGAAATTTATCGATCCCAATGAGTTCCTGAACGGCACAGCCAACAGGCGAATACCCTACATCACGATATTGGTGATGGGTCCCGTTGTGTGTATAATGGTCGTGTGGGCTTATTTCGTTCGTAACCGATTGAGCATTTGCCGAATGTGTCGAAGCCAATACGGAGACCCCTCAGAAAGGGGATTTCTCGGGCGAATGTTCCGCACAGAGAGCCGTTATCAGCTTAGAATCCTGTTCTATATCTTTGGCGTAACGACCGTCTACACTTTCTGGTATTACTGGACACATTACTCCAATGTGAACCTTAATAGGGCCGACATGGTGTTCTATCTTTACATTCCGGTTCTCCTGATCGTGTTGTCGATAATCTTCCTTGGACGGCGTTATCTGAAGATATTTGCTTTTTACCGTGATAATGTGATTGGCGATGCCACTTATGAAAAAAATATAACATTGCTGCGGTTTCTCATCATTTGTGATGACCGCATTTTGATGCGCAGCCCTGAAACCGATCCCGATGCGCTGAAAGTCGACACCCCGGTTTCAGTGAAATTGCACCATGTGGATAAAATCTCTGATTTCGAGGCTAAAAAGAATTTTTGCCGGGCTGCCGATATAAGCGCGACATCGGTTGATTTGCGATATTTGTATGAAAATGTGGACCGCGACGTGAATTCCAATATCTTTCACTACATCTGCCGTCTTGAGAATCATGCTGCAATGAACGGGACTAAATTGAAAGGGGAATGGCTCACGGTTTATCAGCTTAAAGGACTATATGAAGCCGGCATGTTGGCCCCGGTTCTGATGGGAGAGATAAGCCGTGTCTACACAGTGGCGATGGCTCGAAAAACCTATGATAAGGCGGGTCGCCGCTTATATAAGGTCAAACATTATACTCCATCCTTCAAATTGAAGGATTTGATAGCGCTTGATGTGGACTACAATGACCCGCAGTGGTTGTTGGTTGCTAAGGACAACGAGGATCGCCCGTTCTTCAAACTTAGAAGATTCATCAAGAAATATTTTAAAGGATATGAAATATGATATCCTGGCGATAGTGGGTCCCACTGCCTCCGGAAAGACCGGTAGGGCGGTGGATTTGGCTCATGCGCTTGATGGAGAGATTGTCAGCGGCGATTCCCGGCAGGTGTATGTCGGAATGGACTTAGGCACCGGAAAGGACCTTGAAGAATATGGCGACGTGCCTCATCATTTAATTGACATTCTTCCTGCAGGCGAGAAATATAATCTCTACGGATATCTGCGCGACTACGAAAAGGCGGTGAAGGATATCGAAAGCCGAGGCAGGCTGCCAATTTTGTGTGGCGGCACTGGAATGTATGTGGAGTGCGCGCTGACAGGAATGAGATTGCCTGAGGTGCCTGAAAACAAGGAGTTGAGGGAGGCGCTGAAAGGTAAGCCCCTTGAAGAGCTCGCATCGATTCTGGCATCGATGAAGACGCTTCACAATGTCACTGATATCGATACTGAAAAAAGGGCGATTAGAGCCATAGAGATACAGACCTACTATCAGGAGCATCCTGACGAGGCGCCGTCGCAAAGCAATCAATCTTCGGTGCCGCGCTCTTTTCTGGTTGTCGGTGTAGATATAGACCGTGACAGCCGGCGCAACCGCATTTCCGAGCGCCTGCGCAAGCGTCTCGACGCCGGAATGGTGGATGAAGTGAGAGCCTTGATTGAATCGGGGGTGGATCCCGAGAATCTCATTTATTACGGGCTGGAATATAAGTACCTCACTCTTTACGTTACCGGGGCTATTTCCTATTCCCGAATGGTCGAGGATTTGGAGATTGCCATCCATCAGTTCGCCAAGCGACAGATGACTTGGTTCCGAGGCATGGAACGCAGAGGTATCCCCATTACATGGTTGCCCTACGACATGTCACGTGAGGAATTTGTGGACCGGGTAAGAGACCTTGTCGATGATTGACGACAGCTATGAGACGCTTCCTCCTTTTACTGACGGTATGTTTCGCGCTCGTTCTTCGCGGAGAAGAACGGCGCTATATTACGGTCGACAGCATTGTCGATTATTACGATTTCAGAATTGATCCGTCATCTTGCGAGCTTGCAGTTGAGGCGAGGGCAGCTTTTGATTTTGGGAGGAATCGACAAGGAAGGTCATCGGTTTATTGGGGAATTGCATGGAATTGTGCGGCAGATAATTCAGAATTTGATTACGTGGTGTTGCGGCTTAAAAACACTGATTTCGGAACAATAACCGATACTCGCGCTGCCGACATTGAATATGGGCGCCGCTGCAATGGCGTTGATTCCGCAATTATGCTTGCGACTGTTGAAGCGGCACACAATCTTAATGGCGGCGACAATACTCTTGCAGTCGAATGGGTTGACGGAAAGATGCGGGTGTTTTCAGGGGAAAAGAAACTTGATATGGCAATCGACATTGATGCCCCTCGTCCTGCCGAGCCGTTGTGCCGTGTGTTTTCAACAGGGGGTTTGAAATTGAAAAGCATAGTCGTTGAGCGCGAGGAAGACTTGGCGATGCGCCTTTTGTCGCCCTACACTGCTGAGATGCTTTCATCCTTGCCGAGACATGCCGAAGGAATCGAAGGGCTCTGGACTTATCTGGATCGGGTCACTGATGACAACCGCGCCCGTCTTGGCGGCATGTATCAACTTTGGATTGTCAAGGATGGGGATCGGTATTTGATACTGTATCATTCCGGAGCGAAAGTCAATTCAGAGCGATGGGCTCCAATGATGATAAAAGGAGTGCTGCTGCCCACGCCATTTGTCGGGCACTATGACCTCAAGTGGTATGACGCTATGATGAGGGAGGTGGAGGATGAATGTAGCGCCACTCTTGACAGCGAGGGTATCCTGTCGCTGTCGTTTCCGATTCATAAAAGCGGAATCCGCTTTTATCGCAATACGCGCTCTATTCTTCCTGAGTGACGTCGCCGGTCTCCTTTGTGTAGGTGATTTTGTAATTCAGCATTGACAGTATAATGGATCGGGGCTGATTTTCGGCGGCATAAACTGCATCGGTCTCTTCAAGCTCAGTGAGATATTTCACCAGCTTTTCGGGCAATTTGTCGGTTACGAAAATTTCCGGTAGTGTGGTGCCGTTGCCGTTGATACTCTTCCACTCGTAGTTAGAATCAAACACGAGCGAAGCGCCGTTTTTGATCGTCACATAATACGTGTCGTTGGACTCGCTGTATTTGCTTATGCCCGACATCGGATAGTAGGTGGAAATGAATGTGGAGATGGGAGAGGGCAGTTCATCCCACAAGCTGTTGCTGCAAGCGATCAGAAGCAATAGAATAGTAACAGTTGCTAATTCCTTTATCCTAAGCATAACGCAAAATAATTAAATTCGTATAAATGTTAAAACCATCGGCAGTGGTAGGTCTCTCACTGCTGATGGTTTAACAAATAATCGGATTACATTGTTTAAAGCCCGTTGACGTTAAGCCAATCAAAAATTACCGTGTACATGGAATCCCTCGCCGCTTTCTTGGACAATGCGAGGTCATGCAATCCTCCCTTTATCGTTATTTCGGTTACGCTGTCACCGAGAAGTTTGCCGTATTTGGATATGTCGGCTACGTCAAGCACAGCGTCGGCATGCTTCGCCTTGCCGGGAGTGTCGCCGGATACATAGGAAGAATCGGAATGGAGCAATAGAATCGGCACGGTGATGTGTGAATCCTTGTGGAGTTTTTCCTGCGCTTCTTCGATCGCCCTTATCCAACCGGCGTCCACATCGGGNGATTCCTCCAGTNTCCANGNAGTNNTGTANTCCCATTCCCCGCCATATTTTTTCAGCAGACTTTCGCTGTACAGGCGGCTCTTGTCCTGAGAAATCTTGATATTCGGAAACAACGCTCCGGCTATATCTACCGCCGGCACCGCCGCTTTTTCAAGGAAAGGGCTTAAATTCCAGTCCAGAAACGGGCTGTTTAGAATCAATCCCTTTATTCCCTTATCAGGCTCGTAGTTCATGAACAATGATGTGGTCAGTCCTCCGGTAGAGTGTCCCATGAGGATGATTTCATTGATGCCGTCGCGCCTCATCTGTACCAGCGCCGAGTCTATGTCGGGGAAATACTCTTTCATGTCACGCGCCTGGAACAATTTTTGTCCCGGTAGGATTGACCGCCCGTATTTGCGCAAATCAACGGCATAAAAATTGTAACATGAATCAACAAAGCGGTCGCCCATCTCCTTTTGGAAGAAATAGTCATTGAATCCGTGTACATATAGAATACCGCGATCTCCGCCACATGGACTTTGCTTCCGGATAATCGTCGACCTCACGGCTCCGCTGTAATCGTCGGGTTGCTTCACGTAGCGCATTTCGTAGCCGTCGCCGAGAGTGTCGGGTTGCCACGTGGTTATGTAGTCCCGGCTTTGAACGCGCGAGGTGTCGCTACATGACACAATGGTCGGCGCTATCGTGCCGACCATTGCAATTATTGAGATAAATATTCGGTTCATATAATTATAACCCCAGCGTCGCCTTAATGTTCTCATAGGCTTGGGTCAAACCGTCCTTTTCCTTGCCGCCCGCCTGAGCGAAACCGGGCTGTCCGCCGCCTCCGCCTTTTATCAGTTTGGCAGCGTTGCGAACGGTTGTTGAGGCGTTCATGCCCTCTTTTGTCAAGTCTTCTGTGAGCATGAGGGTGAGCAGCGGTTTGCCTGCGGCGTCGTAGGTCGCGCCGATGAACACAGTGTGTTCCGGTGACTTGGCTCTGACGATGAAAGCCACGTTTTTAACCATGTCGGGGAGTGCCGGTCCGCGCATTTCCACTACCTTGATGCCGTTGACATCGCTTGCCTTGCTAAGAAGCAAGTCAGCGGTGCTGTTTGCTTTCTCGTTGAAATACTCCTCAGCTTTACGCTTTAATTCAGCGTTTTCCTCTATGGACTTGCGCAGTGCCTGAACAAGGTTGGGCGAGTTGTTGAACATGCTGCCTATCTCCTGCAAAGTGTCTTGCATGCGTTCGATAGCGAGTTCCACCTGCTTGCCTGTGATGGCTTCAATGCGGCGTATTCCGGCGGCGATACTGCTTTCCGATACGATTTTGATTATTCCGATATTTCCGGTATTCTCCACATGGGTTCCTCCACACAGTTCAACCGAACTGCCGTAGCGAATCACTCGCACTTCGTCGCCATACTTTTCGCCGAAGAGCGCCATCGCTCCCATTTCACGCGCTTTTTCTATGGGCACGTTGCGAGCTTCATCGCGTGCAATCGCGCGGCGCACTCGTTCGTTGGCAAGGTGCTCGACTTTCTTTATCTCTTCAGGAGTCAGTTTCTGGAAGTGAGAGAAGTCGAAGCGCAGAACGTCGGGCGACACGAATGAACCGCGCTGTTCAACGTGGCTGCCGAGCACTTCGCGCAGAGCTTCGTGAAGAAGGTGGGTGGCTGTGTGGTTACATGAGGTTGCTATGCGAGCCTCTTCGTTCACCTGCGAAGTGAAAGTCTTGTCAAGATTGCTTTCCGAGGGGAGTTTCTTGGTGAGGTGGACGGCAACGCCGTTTTCACGTTTTGTGTCGAAAATCTCAACTACTTCTCCGTCGGGGAAAGTGAGTGTTCCGCTGTCACCTACCTGACCTCCCATTTCCGCATAGAACGGAGTGCGGTCAAGTATGAGTTGGAAAAATTCCTTACCTTTCTGTTTAACCTGGCGATATTTCAGGATGTTTCCGGTAGCCGACAAGGTATCATAGCCCACGAATTCCGATTCACCTTCATGCAGTTGCATCCAGTCGCCGGTTTCTACTGCGGCTGCGTTGCGGGCGCGCGCCTTTTGCGCTGCCATCTCCTGCTCAAATTCAGCATTGTCGAGACTCATGCCGTTCTCTTTAAGAATCAGCTCGGTCAAGTCAAGCGGGAAACCGTAAGTGTCATATAGCACGAACGCCTCTTTTCCTGAAATCTGATTCTTTCCTTGAGCCTTTGCCGACGCGATGGCATTGTCAAGAAGGCGAATACCGTTGTCGAGAGTGCGAAGGAAAGCGTCCTCCTCCTCTTTGATGACACGCATGATGAGTTCGCGTTGCTGAGGAAGTTCGGGATAAGCCTCGCCCATACTTTCGATGAGAGTGTCGACGAGGCGATACATGAACGCTTGTTTCTGGTCGAGGAATGTGTAGGCGTAACGGACAGCGCGGCGCAGGATGCGGCGTATCACATATCCAGCCTTGGCATTGCTCGGCAGCTGGGAGTCGGCTATTGAGAATGAGATTGTGCGCACATGGTCGGCGATCACTCTCATGGCGATGTCTACTTTCTTGTCGTCGCCGTAGCGTTTGCCTGAAAGTTCTGCTATTTTGTTGATAAGCGGAGTGAATACGTCGGTGTCATAGTTTGNCNTCTTGCNTTGAAGAGCCATGCAAAGACGCTCGAATCCCATGCCCGTGTCAATCACTTTGGCGGGCAGCGGTTCGAGTGAGCCGTCAGCCTTGCGGTTATACTGCATGAACNCGAGGTTNCATATCTCGATTACCTGAGGATGATCATGGTTCACGAGGTCACGGCCGGGAATCTGCTTCTTCTCCTCCTCGCTGCGCAGGTCGATGTGTATTTCCGAGCAGGGACCGCAAGGACCGGTGTCGCCCATTTCCCAGAAGTTGTCATGCTTATTGCCGTTTATGATGTGGTCGGCGGGAAGATGTTTTTCCCAGAATGATGCTGCTTCGTCATCGCGGCTCAAACCCTCCGACGCCGNTCCTTNAAATACTGTCNCATANAGGNNTNCGGGATTCAGNTTCAACACGTCGACNAGATATTCCCATGCCCAGTCGANAGCTTCTTTCTTGAAGTAGNCGCCNAACGACCANTTGCCGAGCANTTCAAACATGGTGTNATGGTAGGTGTNCNTTCCCACCTCTNCGAGGTCATTGTGCTTGCCGCTCACTCGCAGACACTTCTGTGAGTCAGCCACACGTTTATGTTTTGCGGCAGCGTTGCCGAGAATTATATCCTTAAATTGATTCATTCCCGCATTGGTGAACATCAGTGTGGGATCGTCCTTTATAACCATTGGAGCGGAAGGGACTATCTGATGCCCTTTCCCGCGGAAGAAGTCTTTGAATGACTCTCTGATTTCCTTTGCTGTAAGCATTTCGATGTATGTTGTAGTTATTTTTTTCAATTAGAGTGCAAAGGTACATAAAAACCCTTAGATTTCAGTGGTGATGAGCCTAATTTTATTCGTTGTCACCGGCTGTTGCGAAAGAAAAAGACAAATTAGTGAATAAATATATCCGCAGGGAGGTCGAGGTGCCGACATCGCCTGCGGATATTAGAGTTCAGTAAACCGGAATTGGAATTTAATTTCCGGTATAGGTGTAAGGCTTGCCGTTGACAATCACATTTTCGAATGTTATGTCTTCGACTCCCACGATGTGGTTCACTTCAGGCGACGTCACGCCGTCAAATGTGCAATCCTTTATAACGATGTCGCGAGCCTGGATTTTATCTTCAAATCCCTGAAGGTTGAGCACATATTGGCTCTTCTTGCTGGTGATATTCTCAAGGTGGATGTTGTGGAAATAGGGGAGATAGGGACCGTCATAAACATACCAGTACTGTAGCTCGAATCCAAGTATTGACTGGCGGCATTCGCCCACGTTGATATTGCGCACGAATATGTTCTGTACCTCGCCGCCTCTCTCGGCATTGGATTTTATGCGGATAATTCGGTCGAGATTAGGGCTGTCCATAGCGCAATCTTCAACCCACACGTTGCTCACTCCGCCGGTGATCTCACTGCCCATTGCTACGCCTGCGTGTCCGTCCTTCATGGTGCAGTTTCTGACAATCACGTTTTCGCAGGGGATGTTCCAGCGTCTGCCATCCTGGTCGCGTCCCGATTTGATTGCGATACAATCGTCGCCGGTATCGAAATTGCAATCTTCGATGAGCACATTTTTGCATGATTCAGGATCGCATCCGTCATTGTTGGTGCCGTGGCTCTGCATCGTCACCCCCTTCACGGTGACATTTTCACACATGAGCGGATGGATGAGCCAGAAAGGCGAGTTGTGAAGCGTGAAGCCTTCAAGCAGCACATTTTTGCATTTGTACAGATTGATGAACTGAGGGCGTATGCCCGCTTCGCCGATGAACACGCGCTGCTCCACCGGGAGTGAGTCCTCTTTCATCTGATAAAGCAAGGTCTTTTCATTGACTTTTTCACCCTTCTCGTTCAAGATGCCTTTCAGTCGTGCCGGGGTGAACCAATTAGTGGTGTCGGCGCATCCGTCCATCGTACCGTTGCCGGTGATAGCCACGTTAGTAGCGTCGTAGGCGTAGATAAGCGGAGAGATGTTGTAACAATCAATCCCCTCGATACGTGTCAACACGGTGTCGAAAAGCGCTACGTCGGTGGCAAACTCCAGCAGCGTGCTGTCCGACAAGTGGAGGTTCACGTTCGACAGCAATCTGATAGGTGCTGTTTTGAAAGTCCCGTTAGGAATCACCACGGTGCCTCCGCCATTTTCCGAACAAGCCTTTATCGCGCCGTTGATAGCGTCGGTATAAAGCGAATCCTCTTCATTATGGTAGTCGGAAATAAGGTAGGTTTTGTCAGGGAATGTAGGAGCTGAGATTTGCGAGAGCACGCTCTCCATTTCATCCCATGGAGTGGCTTCTTTTGGCGCGCATGCCGCCAAAGCATAGATGGCGGTTGCCGAGGCAAGTGATAATTTTACGAGATTTCTCATTTCAGAGGGTTATTATAGCAATATGATATATTTGTCGTTTCCTGCGGTCTTGATTTTTGTGGGGTGTACAGTGCCTGTTTCGTCAATTACGGTGGCATTGCTTACAGGTGCCGTCGACTCGATCATTAAGCCAAGGCGGGGATTTGCCTGCAGCTCAGCCTTTGTGGTTTTGATGATCAGCGCCTCGGTGTCGGCGTTGTAGTCGTAAGAGAAATCAAATTTTGCACGGTTTACCCAGAACTCGCCATACTCCTCGAAGTTGCACAGTTCTCCGGGTGTAAGCCCGAGACGTTCTATGAACAGCTTCTGTGCCTGCATCTTCCATTTCCTGTTAGGGTGAATCAGCAGGATACAGGCGCCATAGTTATCGCGCAGCTTTTCATAAACCGGCACCCACACGTCAATCTTACTTTCCCAGTTGGTTTCATTCATGTTGTCGTTCTTGAACACGTCCGAGATGTGGAGCGGCATCGACAGAACGTCGGTGAGGTCGCCGGGCCAGTCATTCTGGAGTCTCAGATAATAGGGGAAATTGCTGAGCAGGTCGCTTGCCGAGTAGCATGAGGTGAATTTGTAATTTCCAATCACCTTAGCTTCAGGCATATTTTTGTTTACACACAGGTGTCCGCTGCGGAATGAGCGCACGTTGTTCCCGAGGTCACGTTCGATGATATTCTTCGACATGACGATTTCCGCCCATGTCGACCCGCCCTCGGTCACATCGGTTTTATGCGTTGCCCGGGCTGCATACTCTTCTTCGGTTACGATATCCATCGGGAAAAGTTCCGTCTTGCTGAAGTCGGGGAAATGGCATATTGAATGGCTGCCAACGGTGTGCCCCGCATCGAGCAGTTTTTTCGCTTTGGCAATAGTTTCGTCATTGTAGAATGCCGATAGATAAGGGGAGTCGCGGAAATAGTGGACGGTGAGGAAATAATGCGCTCGCAATCCCAGGCTTTTCTCATAGTCCGAAACGAAATACATCGAGTCGTAGGCTGTACGCGAGTCGCAGTCATGAGTAGGAATCAGCAACGACGGCTGTCCGTCGGGGATCGTGTATTTCCAGACGCTCACCTGGTTGTTTGCATTATAGACCGAACGCAGGAAGAGCGAATAAACGTCGCCCGATGGTTCAAAAGCGTTGCTTGAAAGACGCTGAATGCTGCCGTCCTTGTTGATATGGAAGCGCTGAATCATGTCGCGCCATCGGATGCCAACGGTATAGGCTATTCCTTTTCCGTGTTTGTTCTTCACTGCCGCCACGGTTCCGTCGTCGAAAGTAGCCAGAGTTTCACCCGTGGAGGTTTCGTAGGCGGTAGTCTGCAGGCTGGTTGTTACCACCGATTTCTCTTCAGGGGTGTCGAAATATTTCAGTTCCTCGCGGTCCTCGTCAACCCATGAGAGGCGGGTATACTTTTTCGCAGTCGTTCTCGAGGTGAGTCCGAAGATATCATATAGTGAACCTCGATTGGAACATTCGATTGCCGGTGCCACAATCACGCCTCCGTCAGCAACCCATTTTTCGATTTCTGAAAGTTCGTCGACGGAGAAAGAGGTCAATTTAACGCGCGATGACAGCAGAATCATCGAGGCTTTATCCATTGCATCCTGGAGATTGGAAGTCGTGAACCACGGCATGCCCGCAAGCATCGCCATGTATTCGGCTGAATAGACATTGCGGCTGTGCTCCGACCCGCTTTCATTTTCTTGATTGCGCTGATTCATGTCGAGCACGGCGAGTCGGTTGAGATTGTTGTCATTGAACGTCGGATTCTCTTCTTCCGATGCAAGCGGATTATGAGTTATGCGAACAATATTCTCTATGTTTATATCATCGATTTTATTCGGCGCTTCAAAATTAGGTGTTTTTGAAATGTGGCGTTTCCCGTCGGTCGTTTCGATTACGAAATTGGCTATTGCCGGCAGTATTACGGCAGCTCCGAGAATGATGCTTGTTACTGTGCGTTTCATAGGGAGTTACTTTTTAAAGAATTTGAATGATGAGTTGCCAACCGCCACGATGTAAGCCCCCGGCGCGAGGTTGGCGATGTCGATTTCCGTTTTTCCCGATTCGGCTTTAACCGACACTATGCGCTGACCTGTAAGGTTGTAGATGTTGATGGCAGATACAGGCGCGGTCAAGTTGGAAATGATGAGAGTTGACGCTTCGGCGGTAAAAAACGGCTCTTGAGTCGACACCACATTATCGATGCCTGCGGTAGTCTCATGCTTGAATGTCACCTCTTTAACGTCGGGAATCAAGGTGTTGTCCTTCAACAGCACTGAAAATGTTTCCGATTTGTCGGTTCCTATGAGGCATTCCACGTTTGAAAGCGCTACTCGTTGCTGTGTGTCGGTGTGTAGCATCCATTCCTTGGCGGTAGCTGCGTAACAACACAGGCAAGAATATGAGGAACAGATGATGAATAGTAAGACCTTCAGTTTTTTCATGATGGGGTTGTGAATTGATTGGATTGTTGAGAGAGATGTTAGAAGTTAGATATCAATGTATTGACAAAGTTACGTACTTTTTTTGGAATATCCATCTATAATGCCGTTATTTCATATATTTTAATGTGTAAAAAAGCGTGAGCCTCACAGAATTGCGAGGCTCACGCGGCAAAGTGTTTTATCGTCAGGAATTATCCGATAGTGATTCCGGCAAATCCCATGAACGCAAGAGCGAGCATACCTGCGCAGATAAGCGCGATGGGCACTCCGCGCATAGGAGCGGGAACGTCGGTGATTGCAAGCTTCTCGCGGATTCCGGCAAAGATAACCAGGGCGAGGGTGAAGCCGATGGCGGTAGCTACGGCATATACCAGTGATTCGCCAAGGTTGAAGCCTTTCTGGATAACGAGAATTGCCACACCGAGCACGGCGCAGTTGGTGGTGATGAGCGGAAGGAGCACTCCGAGCGCCTGATANAGNGCGGGAGCNATCTTCTTCAGGANNATTTCAAGCATCTGAACGAGCGCTGCGATCACGAGAATGAACACGATCGTCTGCATATAAGCGAGTCCGAGCGGGTTCAGCACGTAGATTTGAAGCAACCATGTCACCAAGGTGGCGAGCAGCATAACGAAAGTTACGGCGGCGCCCATGCCGGTGGCTGATGACAACTTCTTGGACACGCCAAGGAACGGACATATTCCAAGGAACTGCGCGAAGACAATATTATTTACGAATATTGCCGTTATGATAATTGAAAGATAGGCAAGCATGACTATGAGCGTTTACGGATGTAGTTAAACAAAGCCACGAGAAATCCCAATGCGATGAACGCTCCCGGCGCGAGCACGAACACGAGCGAACCGAAGGTTTCGGGATAAATCTGGGCACCAAACACACAGCCGGTTCCAAGAATTTCACGAACAGCTCCAAGCAGAGTCAGAGCGATGGTGAATCCAAGACCGATACCGATACCGTCGAAAAGAGAATCGCCCACCGAATGGCGCGAAGCGAATGCCTCGGCGCGGCCGAGAACGATACAGTTTACTACAATAAGCGGTATGAAGAGCCCCAAGCTTGCGTTGAGAGCAGGCAGATAGGCTTGCATGATCATCTGCAATAAGGTCACGAAAGTGGCGATTACCACGATATAGGCGGGGATACGAACTTTGTCAGGTACAAGGCTCTTGATCGCCGATATAGCCATGTTGGAGCAAATCAGAACTCCGGTAGTGGCAAGACCCATTGACATACCATTCATCGCCGAGCCGGTAGTTCCCAGCGTGGGACACATACCGAGCAGGAGAACAAACGTGGGGTTCTCCGCAACGATTCCATTAGTGAGAATGCGTAATTTATTCATTGTTGAGGTCTTTTTTATATGTTTCAAATGCTTGGAAACAATCACGAAGCGCCGACAGGAATGCGCGGGAACTGATAGTAGCTGCGGTGATGGCGTCAATGGCGCCGCCGTCCTTTGCCACTGTCATGTTGACAACGGCGGGATTTTTGCCGAGCACTGAACGGTTGCCCTCTTCCATGCGGAACCATTCATTCATCTTGGCGCCGAGACCCGGAGTTTCAGCGTGAGACAATACTTGGAAACCGCTGACGAGACCCTCTGCGTCGAAACCATACATGATTTTGATTTCGCCCGAGAAACCGTTGGTGGTATATCCTTCAACGGCGGCACCGACAAACTTGTCGCCCTCGTAGGCGGGATAAACAGTGAACGGAGCGTTGGCTTCGCCAAGCTGATAAATCTCTTTGGCGCTTGTGAGCGGGTCATTGTCAAATGCCGGCAGCACGTCTTTGATTGCGTCTACTCGGGTTTGCTTCTCTGCCTGAGCGATCGGTTCAGCGGTAACGCTGTGAGCCCATGCGAGCAATGATGCCGCAACGATAGTGATTACGCCCAGCGATATGATCATGTTGGGCAATGTTGATGCGAGCTTCTTCATTTTTTACTCCTTTCTCCGAACTTAGACGGCTTAATGTAACGGTCAATCAGGGGAACAACGCTATTAGCAAGAAGGATAGCGAATGAAACGCCTTCAGGATATGCGCCCCACTTGCGGATGATCACTGTGATAACGCCGATAAGGACGCCAAACACGATCATGCCTTTATGCGACATAGGCGAGGTCACGTAGTCGGTTGCCATGAAGCAAGCGCCGAGAATAAGACCTCCTGAAAGCAATTCGATTGCGATATTGTCGCCGATGCACAGAGTGAAAAGAGCGACAGCTCCAAGAACCGCTACCGGAATATGCCAGGTGATAACCTTAACGCAGAGCAGATAGATGAAGCCGATGAGAAGCGCGATAGCGCTCACCTCGCCGAGTGAACCACCCATGAAACCAACTGCGTTGTTGGCAAGGCTGATTGAATCGGGAGTAGCTTCGCCGAGTTTCAGCAGTCCAAGGGTGGTCGCTCCGGTAGTAGCGTCGAGATAGTTCCAGGTATTCACGCCCGGGATAGGCCATGAGGTCATCTGAACCGGGAAAGAGATGAGAAGGAACACACGACCCACCAAAGCGGGGTTCCATATATTGGTTCCAAGACCGCCGAACGACATTTTACCGATACCGATGGCGACAACTGAACCGATCAACACGATCCACACGGGAAGGTTTGACGGAAGGTTGAACGCAAGAAGAAGTCCGGTGAGGATGGCGCTGCCGTTGGCAAGGGTCGAGTCCTCGTTGCCAAACATCCAGCGGTTGATGACATACTCGGTGGCCATGCAGCCGAGCAGTGCGGTGACGATAACAATCAATGCGCCTACTCCGAAGAAATAAATCGAGCAAGCGAGCGCCGGCAAGAGCGCGATAATGACGTGCCACATGCAGGTTGACACCGTGCGATGGGTGTGAAAGTGGGGCGACGCCGAAATAGTTAGCATTGGATTCATTTTTCCATCGTTTATTTTTGCTGCCTTGCACGGATGATGCCGCCGACAGTCGTTTTACCAAGTCTTATATAATCAAGCAGAGGACGGGTTGACGGACAGATGTAGCTGCAGCAGCCACACTCTATACAGTTCATCACCTTGTTTGCCTCAACTTCCTCCCATTGTCCGAAGCGCGACAGGGTGCTGAGCAGATAAGGCTCAAGACCCATAGGACACGCGCTTACGCATGACGCGCAACGTATACAGGGTTCAACCTTGTTGCGTTTTGCCTCTGACTGGGGCAGCATCAGTATAGCTGATGTTCCTTTAATGGTGGGCGCGTCGATCTGAACGGCGCTTTTACCCATCATCGGACCGCCAAGAATAATCTTGCCGGTGTCAGCGGGAACGCCTCCTGCCACATCGATGAGAGCCTTCAGGTTGGTGCCGAGAGCCACAAGATAGTTGCCCGGACGCTCTACCGAAGGACCGGTGATGGTCATCACGCGCTCGATAAGGGGTTTGCCATACTTCACAGCTTCATAGACAGCATAGGCGGTTGCCACGTTTTGAACGATGGCGCCGGTTGCGATGGGGAGAGCGCCTGAGGGCACCTCTTTGCCTATAGTGGCGTCGATGAGCTGCTTTTCACCTCCCTGGGGATATTTAACTTTCAAGCCCATCACTTCGATGCGGCTGTCGGATGCCGCTTTCTGAGTGAGAAGATCGATAGCGTTGCCCTTGTTTGCCTCGATGCCAATGATAGCGCGGTCAACTCCCGCAGCCTTCATAAGCAGCTTCACGCCTTCGAGAATCTCGTCGGGATGCTGAAGCATCAGCGCGTGGTCATTGGTAAGGTAAGGCTCACACTCAACTGCGTTGATGATGACAACTTCAGGCTTGCTCCCTGGAGGGGGGCAAAGTTTTACCTTGGTGGGGAAAGTGGCGCCGCCGAGACCAACGATTCCGGCATTGTCTATAATGCCGATGATTTCTTTAGGCTCAAGCTTGGCGATCTCCTCGTCAGTGCGAAGCGCCACGGGATTCTTTATCGCTTCAAGGTCACGTTCATGATCCTCGTCGCTTGCCACGATAGTTACGGTGTCGATCGGAAGTCCGAACGCAGTTTTGCTCTTGTCGACTTTTGTAACGGTTCCTGAAATGGAAGCGTGGACATTGGCGGAAACAAAACCGCCTGCGGCTGCTACAAGGTCGCCGCGGTTCACGTGGTCACCTTTCTTAAGTTCACATTTTGCAGGAGCTCCGATGTGTTGCGCGAATGCGATAACCACTTCGCGCGGCAGATCTACCGGAATGATTTCGGCAGATGCGGTCAATTTACTCTCAGGTGGATGAACGCCACCCTTGTGAAATGTATGCAACATGGTGTTATTCGGTTACTGTTACTTGCTTAATTACTCGGGTGGTGTGAATTGCCTTGGTGGGACACTCAGCCACGCATTTCTGGCATAGACGGCACTTGTTGAAGTCGATGTAAGCAAGATTGTCGGCAACGGTGATTGCCTCGAATTGACATGCTTTCTTACATTTTCCACAGCCTATACATGCTACGCTGCACTCCTTCATGGCGATAGCGCCGCGGTCCTTGTTGGCGCAGGCTACCCATACTCGCATTCCTTTCGGTCCTTTCTTGCGGAGCTCGATAATGTGGCGGGGGCATGCCTTTGTACATGCGCCGCAACCTGTACACTTCTCAGCGTCCACAACGGGAAGTCCGGTGACGGGATCCATGTGGAGAGCGTCAAACTTACATGCCGAAACGCAGTCGCCGCAGCCAAGACAGCCGTAGGGGCAGTCGGTGGTTCCGGCGCTGAGCGAACTCAGGATCGCGCATGATTTCGGACCGTCGTAGGTGCTGGTCGTCGGGCGGTTCTCGCAAGAACCGTTGNAACGCAACACGGCTACCATCGGCNNGGAAGCGGTAGCGNNCANTCCCACGATGTCGGCNATTTTTTTCATGGCNTCATTGCCGGCGCCGGGACACATCAGATTGTCAAGAGAGTCGGCTGTCGCGCATGCGCATGCGAAGTCATGACAGCCTGAACGGCCGCAGCTTCCGCAATTGGCGCCGGGAAGCACCGCTTCGATCAATTCGATGCGTGGGTCTTCCTTCACATAGAACCGCTTCGAGACAACAAAGAGGATCAGGGCACTTAATATGCCGATGCCTCCTAAAATCAAGATTGCAATAATAATTGGTGNCATCTCACNGTAATTTNTTGGTATAAATATTTAGTTAGTTATTTNTGCTCAATTTTCCAGAGGAAAGTGTTGTTGATACGTTTCCTCATGAGGTAAAGTATTCCGAAATATATGGCGGTCGACAAGAGTCCCGACAGGGCGCAGAGCCCTTCGTCGAGTCCGGCGAAATAGGCGGCGGCAACTCCGAGACACAGCACCACGCATGGGAGCACCATGGCGATGAGCGTGGCTGAATATTGCTTCTTGTCGGCAAGGGTGATTTTCACGTTCTGTCCCGCGCTGTAGAGCGAGGAGTCTTTAACCGGGACATCGATGTCCGAGCCCGATTCTCCATTGGGTTTGCACATGAATTTCACGCTGCATCCGCCGCATTTCTCCCCGCCGTCACCGACATGTACCTTGACTATGCCGGGAAGCACGGCAGTGACGGTGCCGATATGGGACAACTCCTCAGGCATCAGTCTTCGAGTTTGTGAATGATGAGTCCTGAGCGCAACTTCGGTTCAAACCATGTCGTTTTCGGAGGCATGATATTGCCGGTGTCGGCTATATCCATGAGCTGGTCCATCGTCACGGGATAGAGCGCGAGAGCCACCTTCATTTCTCCTGAATCAACTCTGCGTTTCAATTCGCCGAGACCTCTGATTCCGCCAACGAAATCGATGCGCTTGTCGCTTCTCAGGTCATGGATTCCAAGGATGTCGCGGAGGATAAGATCGCTTGACACGGTCACGTCCAGTTTTCCGATCGGATCGTTGTCGTTATATCTGCCTTCGCGTGCTGTGAGGCTGTACCATTTTCCGTCGAGGTAGAGCGAGAAATTGTGCAGTCCTGAGGGGCGATACTCCTGCTCGCCCTTAAGTTCGACGATGAAGTCTTTATCAAGAGCTGCGAGGAATTCCTCAGCCGACAAGCCGTTGAGGTCTTTCACCACGCGGTTATAGTCGATAATCTTAAGATGTGATGCCGGAAATGCANCCGCAAGGANGTAGTTATACTCTTCGTCGCCGGCATGGTTGGGATTGNTTTGNGCTTTCTCGTTGCCCACGAGAGCGGCGGCTGCGGTGCGGTGATGGCCGTCGGCGATGTACAGCGACGGGATTGCGTCGAAAAGCTCGGTTATGCGGGCTATCGTCTGGTCGTTGTCGATCACCCAGAAGTGGTGCCCGAATCCGTCAGCCGATACGAAGTCATATTCCGGAGCGCCTGAGGTGACATCCTTTATTATCTGTTCAAGTTCGGCATTGTCGGGAAATGCGAAGAACACCGGCTCGACGTTGGCNTTGTTGATGCNCACGTGTTTCATGCNGTCCTCNTCCTTGTCGCGGCGGGTGAGCTCGTGCTTCTTGATGCGTCCNTCCATGTANTCGGCTACATTGGCGGCGATCACAAATCCATANTGCGTTCTACCGTCCATTGTTTGCGCGTAGATGTAGTAGCGCTCTTTGTCGTCCTGGACAAGCCATCCGTTTTCCTGGAACGCCTTGAAGTTTTCGACTGCCTTGTCGTATACTTCGGGGGCATGCTCGTCTTTGCCCGGTTCAAAGTCTATTTCAGGCTTGATAATGTGATAAAGCGACTTAAGGTTGTCACCGGCTTCGGCTCGCGCCTCTTCAGAGTCAAGCACGTCGTAGGGACGTGATGCCACCTCGGTCACAAGCTCTTTCGGAGGGCGAAGACCTTTAAACGGTTTAATTTTAGCCATTGTTTTATAGTTTTAAAGGTATTACTTTTTTCTGATGATTGTCTGTTCCCTGTCAGGACCGATTGAAACAATTGTAATCGGAGTTTCAAGCTCTTTTTCGAGGAATGCGATGTAATCTTTAAATGCCTGGGGGAACTGATTCTCGCTGCGGAATGAAGTCATGTCGGTTTTCCATCCCGGGAGTGTCACGTAAATAGGTTTTATTTCATCTTCTTCGATTGAGAAGGGGAACTCCTCTACACGCTCGCCGTTGATTTCGTAGGCTACGCATGCCTTGATTTCGTCAAAGCCGTCGAGCACATCGCTCTTCATCATGATGAGCTGGGTCACGCCGTTGATCATGATGGCATATTTTAGAGCCACAAGGTCGATCCAGCCGCAACGGCGTTCGCGTCCTGTCACCGCGCCATATTCGTGCCCAAGGTCGCGGATGAGTTTTCCTGTCTCGTCGAACAGCTCGGTAGGAAATGGTCCCGAGCCAACTCGGGTGCAGTATGCCTTGAAGATTCCGAACACTTCTCCAATCTTGTTGGGCGCCACGCCGAGTCCCGAGCATGCTCCCGAGCAAATGGTGTTGCTTGAGGTCACAAACGGATAGCTGCCGAAGTCTACGTCGAGCAGAGTGCCCTGGGCGCCTTCGCAGAGAACGCTTTTGCCCTCTTTCAGCAGACGGTTCACGAGATGCTCGCTGTCAACGATGTCATACTCCTTAATATATTCGATGGCGTCGAGCCATTTCTTTTCCAGTTCCGAAAATTCAGGTTCTTCGCCCATCGATTTCAGAATTGCCACGTGGCGGTCGCGCGCTGCCGAGTATTTTGCCTCGAAGTTATGGAACGTGTCGCCGAGGCGCAGTCCGTTGCGGCTTGTCTTGTCAGTATAAGTCGGACCGATTCCCTTGCCTGTAGTGCCGATTTTGGCTCCGCCTTTAGCTTTCTCGTTGGCGGCGTCAAGCAATCGGTGGGTGGGGAGAATGAGGTGAATTTTCTTCGACAGTTTAAGAATTTTCTTCAAGGGAATGCCGCTCTTTTCAAGCGCTTCAGCCTCTTCCTTGAACAGTACCGGGTCGAGCACTACGCCGTTGCCGATGATATTGGTCTGCCCATGCTGGAAAATTCCTGACGGAATGGAACGGAGCACATATTTCTTTCCCTCGAATTCAAGAGTGTGTCCGGCGTTGGGTCCGCCTTGGAAACGCGCTACCACGTCATATCTTGGAGTGAGCACGTCAACTACTTTCCCTTTTCCTTCATCGCCCCACTGGAGCCCGAGCAAAACGTCAACTTTCATTTTTCAGTTTATTGTTGTTGGTTCTAATTACTATTTCTTCTCCGCACGCTTATTGCGGCGTACACACGCATTGCAAGTGCCGTAAACGTATAGGCTGAAATAAGAATTTTGAAATGCCGAGTAGTGCCGGGTGTTGATAAATTNCACAAGCTCGGGGTCTTTCGCCTCCTTTATTTTGCCACATTNACGGCATATCANATGCAGATGNTTGGAAAGCCCCGACGCTATTTCNNATTNAGCGGGCTGCGTNCCAAACTGNTGGCGNCTCACNATCCCGCAGTCAGTGAAAAGCTCCATGGTGTTGTAGAGTGTGGCTCTGCTCACGTGGAACCCGTCGGCGTCGATTGCCGCATATAGAGTTTCGATGTCAAAGTGCCGGTTCATCTCGGCTACCTTGTCAAGAATGGCAAAGCGCTCCGGTGTTTTCCTCAGATTTTTAACACGGAGATACTCTGTCAGGGCAGCTCGCAATGCGATCAATGACTTTTCATCTAACATTATTATGCAAAATTAAATGTTTTTACCAATAAAACCGACTTTTCACGCAGAAATTTTGTTATTTTGCAAAATAGATTAGTGNAAAGAGNTNGCTGNCGGCATTAAAAAATCAAGATGGNCGGCTCTCGTCNACTTTTTCAAGGCNTTNCCTGAGAAAGCGAAATACGTGTGGGCTTATTGCAGCGAGAATGTGTGGAACGATACCCGCAACAACTGGAAAGTCGACACCATCAAAACTATCAATCTTGCAGCTAAGTCCTTCATGAACACTAAACTGCAGAATCAAGCCGCATCGCTTACTTACAATACTATGCTTGCCATAGTTCCGGCATTGGCTATCCTTTTCGCCATCGGGCGAGGATTCGGTTTCCAAAATCTGCTCACATCTCAGCTGTTCAATTCTCTACCCTCGCAGAAGAAAGCATTGGAAACTGCCATAGGCTTTGTCGATCAGTATCTCGCTCAGGCTTCCCAAGGCATTTTCGTCGGTGTCGGTCTTGTGTTTTTGCTGTGGACATTGATTTCGTTGATGAGCAACATCGAGAGCACATTCAACCTTATATGGGGAGTGACTACCGACCGTTCCATGCTCAGGAAAGTCATTGATTACACCGCTATACTCTTCCTCCTGCCCATTCTGATGATATGCGCCAGCGGTATTTCTCTCGTCATGTCCACAACGATGCTTGACAATCCTGTGTTCAAGTTCATCTCGCCGGCATTGACGGTGTTTCTCGATTTCGCTCCGTTCTTCCTCTCATGGCTGTCGTTCACCGGGATGTACATGCTTTTCCCCAACACCAAGGTGAGGTTCAAAAACGCTTTTATCAGTGGCGTTTTCGCCGGAACAGGCTTTCAGATTCTCCAATACCTGTTCGTGTCGGGACAGCTCTATGTGTCGAAATACAATGCCATCTACGGTAGTTTCGCATTCCTGCCATTGCTGCTGTTGTGGATGCAGCTTGCATGGACCATCACTCTTTCGGGCGCGGTTCTGTGCTACTCCTCTCAGAATATATTCCAGTTCAGCTTCAATAATGATATCAACACCATTTCTCCCGATTATAAGCGCAAAATTGCGGTGGTCATCATGGCGATAGTGGTGCAACGGTTTGAAAAACAGTATACTCCGCTGAAAGTCTCTGATTTTTCAGCGCTATATCATTTGCCGGCGAGGCTGGTGAGCAACGTCACCGCCGAGCTTGTGCAGGCGGGGCTCCTCAGTGAAGTCTTTCTTGAAAAGGGCAATGAGGAGATAGCTTTTCAGCCGGCGCTCGACATCCATCAGCTCTCCATGGGATATGTGATGAAAAAAATCGACAACACCGGCTCTGCTCAGTTCATCCCTGATTTTAAAGAGGAGTTTGCTCCGATATTGACGCTGATGGACTCTATAAGCGCCGACGTTATTAAAGGAAAATCTGACGTATTGCTTATGGATGTCCCTGTGAACATCGAGGGGACTCCGGGCTCAAAATAGATTTAACTAACATCAAAAACCAACAGAACAATGAAAAATCAAGTATCAACCACTTCGGCTCCTGGCGCTATCGGACCCTATAGCCAGGCTATTGACACCGGTTCAATGCTGTTTGCTTCGGGACAGATACCCATCAATCCTGCCGACGGATCAATTCCTGAAGGTATCGTGGCTCAGACTAAGCAGTCGCTTGCCAATGTGAAGGCAATCCTTGACGCAGCCGGGCTTTCAGTCGACAATGTTGTGAAAACCACCGTTTTCCTTGCCGACATGGGCGATTTCGCAGCGATGAATGAAGTTTACGCTCAGGTTTTCACCGCTCCCTTCCCGGCTCGTTCAGCTGTTGCGGTAAAGACCCTTCCCAAGAATGTCCTTGTTGAGATTGAAGTAATTGCGGTGCGTTGATTCGCTACTGATTCATAAAAACAATAGGGGGCGGCTCTGTACAGAGCCGCCCCCTTGCTATATCGGTGTTTGAGGCTATTTCCCTTCATGAGCCTCCTGATTCTCGTCAAGCGATATGAGCTTCACTCCCCATGACCTGTTCTTTATCGTTTCGGGAGTGCCCGTATAATACACTTTTCCGTTCACTCCCTTCACGTTAAGCGCCTTGCTGGGCGCGCAGCCCACGTATCCTGTGCCTAAAAGCGTGCATTTCACCTCTTCGGCGGCAAGTTCGTCGGCTTGTATTGAGCCTGTCCCCACTGCCTTCAATGACGCTTTGGAGGCTTTCCCTTTCAGCAGTATTGTGCCGTTTCCGGTGTCGAGATTCGCGTCGATATTGGTTGCGTCGACTCCGTGTACGGCAAGATGCCCGTTACCTATGAGTCGGGCGGTAAATTTCGGAACCGGTTTAAGTGACAGCACTCTGACGAGGGAATCGCCGCTATTCTCCACTTTGGTCAGAAAGCGGGAGTAGACGGTGATCACCGGAAGATTCTCATAGTTTATGCCGTCGGTGGATATTTGCAGGTCAAGGCGGTTGTTGTTGTTGGTAAACATCAGCACCGAGGCTATTTCAGGCTCTGCGATAAACGTGGCGTAGCCGGCGGAATCCTCATTGCACACATAGTTCACCTTCAAGCCCTCGATTACCCTCAACTCGTTGAAATCTTTCACGTTGATGGTATATCGTTTCGGTCCGGCGGCATTTGCCGTGATTGAACTGAACAGCGCTAATGCTGCGATGGCTATCGACTTGTACATGGCAATATGATTATTTGATTAGTTTTATATTCTCTTTTCTGCCCGCTAATTTTACGGTGGAAGGCTTGCCGTAGATTTTTATGTCGCCGCTGCCCGAGCATGTGGCGGTTGCCATTTCAGAGGCGTAGCAGTCGATGTCGCCGCTCCCCGATACTTTCACTGTCGCAATGTCGGCGATAAGTTTCCGGCAATTGATATCGCCCGAGCCCGNCACGCTCANATACACCGCTTTGCATTGCCCGTCGAGCGACACATCTCCCNCTCCCGAAATCGCAATATCGNCGCTTTTNGCGTTCNGGCGTTTTGCTTTTATGTCGCCCGCTCCGCNTATTTTTATATCGGCGTTGTCGACGGTAACTTCCTTCAAGCNGATGTCTCCNGCTCCGGTCAGTGAAATTTTCAGTTTGCCCGTGGCAATTTTTTCAATATCGATGTCTCCGGCTCCGCTGATTCTTAAATTGAGATTCTCGGCGACCGATATCCCCGGCATTGCCTCGATGTCTCCGGCTCCGGTCAGTGAAATCTCTTCAAGCGGTGCGGGCAGGTAGATCTTCATCACCGACACCTTCTTGTGGAAGTCCCTTATGTATTCGTCTCTGCTGTTTTTCATTATTGAAATGTCGAGCGTGTTATCCGAGCACGATACCTTCAGGATGTTTTTCAGTTCGGGCTCGATATCGTAGACCACATATCCTGCCGAGTCGGCATTGTTACACAGATAAATGTCAACAGGCGCCGATGTCGCTACAGTAGTGAAGTTCTTGCCCATGTCGAGCGTCACGCGCTCACGGGCGCTTATCGTCAAAACTGAGGTCGCGAGTAGCGCGAGGGTTATAAGTATGCTTCTCTTTTTCATGAGTCTTAATCAGTGAATTGAGGTAAAATATTATGTTCTATTTCTGTCAGTATGCTGTTCAGTTCCTCCCACGATTCAGCCCTGAGCATTGCCACTCGGGTGTCGCGGAAATGAGGTATTCCTTTAAATAGGGGAGAGGCGGCAAGATGTCGGCGAATGTGCAGTATGCCTCGGTATTCGTCGATGTTCTGAATGCTTTCCGTTATCTGGCGGCGAAGCAATGCGAATTTGTAGGCGGTTGTCAGCTCCTCGTTCCCCTTTCCTTCAAGGTGGTTTTTGATCTCCCTGAATATCCAGGGCGAGCCTATCGACGCTCTGCCCACCATCACTCCGTCCACGCCATAGCGCGAGAATGCCGCTTCAGCTTTTTCGGGAGTGGTGATGTCGCCGTTGCCTATCAACGGGATCGTCAGTCTCGGATTCTCCTTCACCCGCGCTATCATCTCCCAGTCGGCTTCCCCGGTGTACATCTGCGAGCGTGTCCGTCCGTGGACCGTCAGCGCCTTTATGCCGCAGTCCTGAAGCTGCTCGGCGAGGTCTACTATTATCTTCGACTCGTGGTCCCAGCCCAGGCGCGTCTTGACAGTCACCGGGATGTTTACGGCGTTGACCACCGCCTTCGTGATGGCGAGCATCTTTGGAATGTCGCGCAGCATTCCGGCGCCGGCGCCTTTTCCGGCAACCTTTTTCACCGGGCAGCCGAAGTTTATGTCGAGAATGTCGGGTCTCGCTTCCTCCACGATTTTTGCCGCTTCCACCATAGGCTCGATTTCCCTCCCGTAGATCTGGATGGCGGTGGGGCGTTCAGCCGGGTTGATGTGAAGTTTTCGCGTCGTGGCGGCGATATTGCGTATGAGAGCGTCGGCTGAAACAAATTCCGTGTACACCATGTCGGCTCCCTGCTCTTTACAGATGAGCCGGAAAGAATGGTCAGTGACATCCTCCATTGGGGCGAGCATCACCGGGCGTTCTCCTAAATCAATATCTCCGATTTTCATATATCTTGCATTTGCTTAACACGCAATACAGGTGCTAAGTTAGCTAAAATATATCAAATCGGAGATATTTTTATGCTGAAATCCTGATTGCCACCTTGACTTTACCTCTTTTTAGGCTGGATGTTGAGCCGATATTGAACCGACAGCATCACGTAGCGGGGCAGGGCGTTGGAGTAGGAAATGGTTCGTCCCGAAGCGCTGACGGCGTAGTTCACGTTCGATAACTGGTGGAGCATGTCGAAACTGTCGGCGGTAAACACCCAGTGACCTCCCTTGGGAGTGTAGGTCAGTCGTAGGTTCCAGATGGCATCGGTCGTGTCGAGTTGGCGCGAGCCATATCCCTCGCGGGTGTAAAGAGTGAAGTCGGTGTTGATGCCGAAGCCGGCGGGCAGGCGGAACTGTCCGCGGATACCGTAGATATAGTGGTTGGCGTTGATCGTATTGAAGTCTTCGCGGGTCGAGGTGGTGTGGCGGTTCGTGACCGACCCTATCAGTTGCAAACTCTGTTTGCCGAATGACCATTCGAGCGCAAGCCCTTCAGTCAATGAATTGGTTCTTACGAGCGATTTTTCCGGAGCCTCCATGTTCACCCCTATCATGTCGGCATATTTCATTATGTTGTATCGCGTTGACGACGAGAGGGAGAACTGATTGTTGTTGCCAAACTGCATGTTGTAATTGTTGG